>MDTC01008565.1_pt1 | contig 12588 bp, 14 predicted proteins | sample 811181 | NCBI WGS metagenome assembly MDTC01 (sample SAMN05326644, study PRJNA326480) | marine metagenome | isolation source: seawater | place: Pacific Ocean: North | collected 2011 | reverse complement strand
GTAGTCGTTACAACCAAGAAACCCTTGAAGTAAAATATAAAAACCATTCCATTTCAGATGTTTTAGACATGACTATTAATTCTGCTTGTAAACTATTTGAAAATATCCCAACAATCTATAAAAAACTAAAAACCATGCAATCTGTTGGTTTAGGCTACATAAGACTAGGTCAAAATGCAACAACGTTAAGCGGCGGAGAAGCTCAACGTGTTAAACTAGCTAAAGAATTAAGTAAACGTAGTACAGGAAAAACACTTTATTTACTAGATGAACCTACAACAGGTCTACATTTTGAAGATATTAAATGTTTACTTACTGTCATTGATCAACTGGTTGATACAGGAAACACAGTTATTATTATTGAACATAACCTAGATGTTATTAAAACGGCTGATCATATTATTGATATTGGCCCTGACGGAGGCGATCAAGGTGGCCATATTGTAGCAACCGGTAGCCCAGAAAAAGTTGCAGATCATCAAAAAAGTATTACTGGTTCATTTTTAAAGCCCCTATTATTAACAAACAAATAAATTACTCGCCTTACTCTTTATAAACTGGGCTTGACAGAGTGAAACAAAACCATAGACTTAATCGTTACAAATTACCTTTCATAAGACATTTTAAAACCTGAATATATATGAATGAATATATTCTTTTTTTAACCACCTAAAACTAAATGTTTAAAAAGTAAATTAAAAACCCATATTCATTTTGTATTCAAAATGAAATATATCATAGCTATACTCTTTATTGTTTATCATTCATTTACTTATGGAGATCTAAACTCTGCACAGTCACTATTTATTGGGCCTGCGTATATTGACGATGAAATTATTTATTCAAAACAATATTACCCAGATTCTTTTACCTTTAAAACGGTTATTGAAGACTATAAATCTATCCTAAAAAGCGCAACCATCTCACTTAAATCCTACAGTAATCAACATATTATTTCTAATAAAGTACTAACCATTGATCCTACTAAACCAACTACCGATGTATTTTCTCTACAAAAAACCTACCTAATGGCAGCTATATCATTACTGTCACCGCCGAAAATATTGTTGGGGAAATATCTGTAACTGACTACTTTATTGAAATAGAAACTTCTGACCTGCAATACTCTATTTACCAATACTCTTCTACACAATTAACTGATAACGATTATCTTAGCTTTGAATATGACTTTTCAACAGCTGTCGATGAGTTAACTATTTATATTACCAATGATAATGGCGATTCTTTATGGTCTTTTTCAATAAATGAACTGCAAAAAGGCTATCAAACACTACAATTACCAAAAACTGATTTATTTGGACAATTATTAGCTATTGGCCAATATAAAGCCTTTTGTTTTATTAAAAAAGATAATGCCATTCATCGGAAAAAATTTACTGTTATTATCTAATTTTTAGTAACCTATTTATTCATTTCGTCTTCAATGACTTTTTTTAATGTTTGCATTGATTTTTTATAAACTCTTGAAACTTGTGACTCAGACAGTTTAATTTTAGTACCAATGACTTTAAATGTTAAATCTAGTTTAGTGTGCGCATACACAATAAATTGCTCACGTGAATTTAAATGCTTCATGGCAGACTTAATTTGATCTTTTAAATCATAGCGATCAACCTGACTTAACTTTGTTCTATTAGAAATATAATTTTGTCCTTGGGTTTTTACCCAATCATACACTCTTGATGGATCAGATTTTGTAATAGCACGAATATGATCTTTCATTGCCCCAACTATTCTCATTTGAGCAAGTGGCCACAACTCGTCATTATTAATTGGATCCCACGACTTAATGGCTTCAATGAGCTCTAATTGTGCAACCGTTTTTAAATCGTCACCTTCAGATTCAATTACATATAAAGGTAAATGCTTACAATACTTAAATGTGACTATTTTTAAACGCTCATAAAAAAAACTTAAAATTGATTGAATATGATTTTTTAATATAAATACTTTAATAAATCCAATAACTTTATATCTTATTTTTCCCCACGCTGCATCAACGACTTTTTCCATTATTCAACCCTAAGTTTTTTAAAATTAATTTCATACATTTGCCATTTAATATAACATCTACATCTTTTTCAGACACTATTTTTATTAAAAACTTTTCAGCTTCCTGTTTTATCTTTTTAATTAAAGATGCTTGATGTGTCTGTTTAATTTTAACTGGCTCTAGCTTTGTATCTAAAAAATTTTTTTCTTTGTCATATGATGGGTTGTATTTACCTCGGTACTCTGTTTGGGTTATGCGTTTATGATAAAATTCTTCTTTATTTGACATATAAAATTTATAGTTAAACGTTAATTACACCTATTGATTGCACTTTAACTTGTGGAATCACTTCGTTATAAGATAAAACCGCTAAACTAGGATAGTTTCGCTCTGTAAATTTTTTAAAGTGAACTCTTAATCTAGGACTACATAATGAAACAGGCATTTTTTCTAAACGTTTGAAATTTCCTATATATTCTCTAATTTGAGATAACACATTTTCTCCTACTTGCGGATCTAAAGCTAAAAACGAGCCATATTCTGATTGATGTACTGAGTTAATCATGGTTTCTTCTAATCGAGGATCTATCGTAAATACCGTTAACACATCGTCTTTATCAACATATTGGCGAGACAACTGTCTAGCTAATGATTGACGCACATATTCTGCTAGTAAACTTGTATCGCGTGACACATTGGCATAATCAGCTAACTTTTCCAAAATACTTGATAAATCTCTAATAGATACTCGCTCTTTAACTAACAATTGTAATACCTTATGAACTTGACCTAACGATAACATATCAGGAACCAACTCTCTAACAATTGCGGCATTTGTATTTTTTACCAATTCCATTAATGATTGAACATTTTGTCGAGTCATAATTTCATCTGAATGATGCTTAATTGACTCTGCAAAATGATCTGAAACAAAGTCTGTTAATGTTGAAAAAGGTATAGCATTATCTTGCAAAATTCCAACCTGTGATTCAGGCACCCAAGCCCCGGGTTGATTATGTACCGGATCGGTAGCTTCAATGGTATCAATACCAAATGTTGTTAACTCTGAAACTGACCTACCTACAAAAACATGACCTGGCACGGCTTCACCTTGTGCTACTCTGGACCCTCTTATTTCAACTAAATATTGATTGGGTGGTAAACTTAATTCATCCATAACTCTAACGCCTGGTATTACAAAACCAAGATCTTGCCCTATATGATATCTAACTAGAGTCACTCTTTCTAATAAAGGTCCATTTTGATTTGGATCAATTAAAGGAACTAGATTTCTACCCGTTTTCAAACTAATCGGATCTAAACTTAATGTACTCAATAAGTTTTCAGGCTTTTTCATGGCCTCTTTTGAAGCATCTTGTGAGGCATCCATTGCCATTTCATCACCAGTTTGCTTTTTAGTTAAAATAAAGAAAGATAAAAAGCCAGTCCCTGCGGCAAGTGAAAAAAATGGTAGTGTAGGTAATCCTGGAACTATTCCAATTAACAATAAAATAACTGATGTTACTGCAAACGCTTTCGGTTGAGAAAAAATTTGCTCAGTTACATCTGATCCTAAACTAGCCTTAGATTGAGATTTTGTAACAACTAAACCTGTGGCAATTGCAATTAATAGTGCAGGCAACTGCGAAACTAATCCGTCTCCAACTGTAAATCTTGCAAATGTTTGTAACGAATCTCCAAAGCTCATTCCTTGCTGAGCAACACCAATTAAAAGTCCACCAACAATATTAATAATAACAATCACAATACCTGCAATCGCATCTCCTTTAACAAACTTATTGGCACCATCCATTGACCCAAAAAAGTTAGACTCTTTTGATAACTTTTCTCTACGTTCTTTGGCCTGTTCAGCATCAATCAACCCTGCGTTTAAATCAGCATCAATACTCATTTGTTTTCCTGGCAATGCATCTAAGGTAAACCTGGCAGCAACCTCAGCTACCCTTTCTGAACCTTTTGTAACAACCATAAATTGTACTAAGGTAATAATTACAAAAGCAACTATTCCTACGACAAAATTTCCACTAGTAACAAATTCTGCAAAAGCTTCAATAACTTGGCCGTCAAAATCAGCGCCTTTTGATAAAATTAATTTTGTTGAAGCCACGTTTAATGCTAAACGAAATAATGTAATTACAAGTAGTAGTGACGGAAACGCTGCAAAGTCTAAAGGTTCAGATAAATACATTGATACTAATAATACAGTTACCGATATAGCTACATTTAATGTCATTAATAAATCAAGAGTAAAAGATGGTATAGGAACAACCATTAAAGCAATTATCAAAATGATTAACGTTGCAAGAATTAAATCCGCAGCAGAAAACAAACCTTTTACATCGCTTAAATTAATCATATTTTTTTTCTTTAATTAACATTACTTAATAAATTATAACCTTATAAACCTATTTTTTCTATCTAACTTTACGCTTTTGCTTGAGTTTATAAACAAATGCTAAAATTTGTGCTACCGCTTTATAATAGGATTGAGGCACATCAGAGCCTACTTCAGTGGTTTCGTATAACTTCCTTGCTAAAGGTGGGTTTTCAACAATTGGAATAAAATTTAACTCAGCTATCTTTTTTATTTCACTTGCTATAAGTCGCTTTCCTTTAGCAATAACTTTAGGTGCTTTCATTTTATTGTGGGTATATTTAATGGCTAATGCAATGTGGATGGGATTTGTAACAACTACGTCAGCATCAGGTACTGACCCCATTTGTCTACTTTGAGACATCTGTCTTTGAGTATCTCGTTGTCTTTGCTTAATTAACGGATCTCCTTCTAAACGCTTATACTCATCTTTAATTTCTTTTTTAGACATTTTATTTTGCTTTAAAAATTCATATTTTTGATAAAACATGTCTAAAATAGCGATAATAAAATATATAGCTGCTATTCGAATAACCATTTTAAACATCATATCTGCGGCAACCCCTACAATTTGCAATGCTTCTAGCTCCTGGGCAAGTAAAACATAAATGAACTCGTCAGAAATAACTGAGATAATAATGGCAATAACCACTCCCATTTTAATTACAGATTTAAATAATTCCACTAACTGTTTAAGAGAAAATAACTTTTTTGCACCTTCAATTGGATTTAATTTACCAAAGTTAGGTTTTAATGATTCAGTTGAAAACAAAGTTCCAACTTGTAAATATTCTGCAATTAATGCGGTTAATACATTTAATGCAAATAACGGTAACATAACCAAAGCAAATGTAATTAATACCTCCTTCAAAATAAATAATGCTAACGAAAATGTGACTTCTAAACCAATAAAATCAAATGAATAAAACATAATGTATGTCATTTTTCCAAAAATATAACCACCGAATGATTTTAAAGCAAAATAGGCGACAATAATCATAATTGCCGATGTAAAATCTTTACTTTTAGAAACTTGGCCTTTTTTTCTTAACTCACTCATTTTATGAGGAGTCGGCTCCTCGGTCTTTTCGCCAGAATCTTCGCCCATTTAAACTCCTACTTATGTTGTAAAAAATCCTAATAACTTTACTAAATAATCCATTACCGTCTCAACAATACCTATTAAAATCATAACAAATCCTGGAGCAATTCCTAAAAATATAAGAACTGATACTGTAGGTTTTAACTGAAACCCTAATTGAAATATATTTATTTGTTCAGCCACTTTATTTAATATACCAAAACTAAAGTCCACTAAAAAAATAACTAATATAATTGGGGACGCTAATTTAAGACCAATTTTAAACAAATCTGTACCCAATGAAAATAAAAACTCACTTCCTTGGGTAAAATCAACAGGCTGCCCCAAAGGGATAATTGAGAAACTTTCAAATACCGTAGATAAAACCAGGTGATGGCCATTCATGATTAAAAATAATAATACGGCAATCTGCTTCATTAACAATTCTAATAATGCAGCGTTTTTACCTGATGTTGGGTCTAATACAGAGGCCGAACTTAAACCTGCTTGAGTATCCATTAACATCCCACCAAATTCAATGGCTGTCATTACTAAATTAGCTGTAAACCCAATAATTAAACCTACGGCTAACTCTACCATTAATGATAGAAAAAAAGAAATTTGGTCCATTGGCAACTCTTGAGGTAATGGCAATACAAACATTACCAACGTTGAAATCCAAAAGGTTAATACGACTTTTCCTAATGAGAAAATACTTTTCATCTGAAAAAAAGGTGCTACCATCATCATTCCCATAAAGCGAGCAAAAATAAGAAAAAATACAGCTAGCTGATAATATGTAATAATCATTGAGAATATGCAGGTATATTATTCCATAGGTTATAGGCTAATTCCATTATAATTCTAAACATAAAGTTAAATGTTAATGCTAAAACAAATAAAACAGCAACCAACTTAGGTGCAAATGTTAATGTTTGTTCTTGAATTTGGGTAGTTGCCTGAAATACAGCAATAATTAAACCTACTAAAAGTCCAACACCTACTGTTGGTAATGATCCTAATAAAATCACCTGAACCGCTTCGTAAATAATACTTTGTACAATATCTACAGTCATAATATGGCCTCTTGAGAATTAATTATAATATCAATAGGATAATAACATCCAGCTTGGGGCAATGTCAGCATTGATATTTTTTTATTTTGATTAGGCTGTAAAATTATTTCATAAAACTTTTGAATAGAAGCTTTGTTATTTTTATTAACTAACATATCTAATTCAACAATTTCGCCTTCAATTAAAAATACGGCTCTATTTACTGCATTATTTTTTTTAGGCAATACGTAAATATTTATTAATTGAGCAGTATTTACCGAATTTTCTAACTCTAAATCTATATCATAAACCACTCCATAATTCCCTTTTAATGAGTACATCTTTTTTTTATCTACAACATATGGTTTTCCGCCTATTTCAAAACCACCAACTACCGAATTACTATCAAATTTATAGTTAATATTTTTATAAGGATTATCAAATTGAGCAACAGAATATTGATTTAATGGACTTTGAAGATCACTAAACAATGATAGCTGTGGATACTCTTTATCAATTAAAGCAATGGTCATATCTAACTTATTATTTTTCTTATTAATTATTTCAAATATCCCAGAAAACACATTGTTGGGCTTTATAGCTAGATCTAGCAACGTCACTGTTTGATTAGGTTGTAAACTCATTGTTTTACTTACTTTTTCAAAGCTACTTAAAAAATCTTTTGCAGCTTTATGTCCAACATAAATCACATCTTTACTGGGTCCCCCCACTCCGGGCTTTATACCTATTTCTATTGTTTCACTTTGTTTATTTGATATGGTAACGATAAAATTCAATTTATTTTTATAATGATTCACATGATGAAATAACACTCTAAAATTACTATTATTATAGGTTTCTTTTAAAATCAAACCTGGTCCATTTAATTTTTCAGGATAATTACTAACAATAAGCAACTCACTTTGATCAGCACTTAATCTGCTAGTAGTTTGGCAAAAAATTAAACATAGCAATACAAACCAGAAACATTTTATTTTAAAATTTAAAAACAGTTTTTTTTTACAAATTGGGTTAAACATTAAAACTCAATAAAATGCCTCTAGTTACTAAATTCCAACCATCTGTTAAAACAAACAATAAAATTTTAAATGGCAACGAAATCATAGCCGGTGATAACATAAACATTCCTAAAGACAATAAAATATTTGAAATAATTAAATCTACGACTAAAAAAGGAATAAACATTAAAAATCCTATTTGAAATGCGGTTTTTAATTCGGACAGAACAAACGCCGGAATAATAACGAATATTGGAATCTCATCATAAGAATCTGTATATTGAATTTTTGAAAACTCTAAAAATAATTGTAAATCATTTTCAGATGCAAATTTTAACATAAACTCTTTAAAAGGCTTTACTCCTAACTCCATCGCTTCTTTTTGGGTTATTTGTTGCTGCTGAAAAGGCACTACTGAGGTTTGCATAATTTCATTAAATGTTGGAGTCATTATATAAACAGTCATAAACATGGCAATTCCCACCAAGGCCATATTAGGTGGAGACTGCTGCGTGGCTAATGCCATTCTTAATAAACTAAAAATTATCACTATTCTTAAAAAAGATGTTGTAGTCACTAAGAAAAAAGGAATTAAAGAAATAAATGACATTGCTACCAATAAGGAAATACTTTCACTAAACCCCTCGTTTGCAATTGCTCCTAAATCGATTCCTGCTGCATTTGGAAGCCCTTGAGCCAACGTTATTGAAGTCAATAGCAACAAGCTACCTAAGATATAAAATAATATATTCTTTTTAACACTAAACTTTTTAAGAGATTTTATTTTCATATATAACTAGTATATTTTTTTGTTTATCAGATTACAATGAAAACTCTTTAATTAATTGAATTGATTTTTCTGAAACTGAAAAAAAATAATTACTCTGCTTATATTCCACTACTACTACACTAACACCCTTATCAAGAGATAACCTGTCTTTTAATTTTAATTCGCCTGAAAATATTTTTTTTTTATATGACAGTGACAAAAAGTACAATACATATAAAATCCCCCCTATTAAAAGCAAAGCGCCTAAAACTTGAAAATAATAACCTGGCGTCATTCTTACAGGTTAGGCTTAGAGATAACTGTTTTAATCCTTAATCCAAAATTATTATCTATAGCCACAACTTCACCTTTAGCTATAATTTGCCCGTTAACGACCAAATCTAGAGGCTCTCCAACTAACTTCTCCAGTTCTATGATTGATCCTTCTGATAATTCAAAAATTTCTTTTAATGAAATATTTGATCTACCTAATTCGGCAGATACTTCAACTGGTATATTTGAAAACACATTTGTTTCTATAGATTGTCCTTTAAAAGAATCGGACACTTCTGGAAACTCAATATCGGCTATTGAAACCGAAGGGTTTTCTTTGTCATCTGCTTGTTCATCACCTTTAGATAAAGAGTATGCACTTTCCATTATCGGATCTACATCCTCTAAAGGATCTTTGAAATTACTTTGATCTTTATTTTTCGTCATTTATTAACTCCTTTACAATTTCAAAATAATCCTCGGCAACTTTAGAGTTGGGAGCATATTCAAATATTGTTTTTCTATTGCTTGGCGCCTCGGATAAATATTGACTTGTCCGAACTGGCCTAGATATCATATTTGGAAATACCCTCCTTAGACTCATAGAAATATCCTTTGATTTTTTACTTTTTATATCAAAAAATGTTGGGATAACTCTATTTATTATGATTGTCTTCTTAAAAATTCTATTAATTATTTTTATATTTTTCAATAGCTGTTTTACCCCAATTAGTGATAAATATTCCATTGATACAGGGATCACTATTTCATCTGCAAATAATAAAGCGTTTTGATTTAATAAATTCATTGAAGGTGCACAATCAACAATAATATAATCATAGTCTTTTACTTGCCTTAGTTTGTTTTTTAATACTAATTCTCTTTCTTTCGTTTTGGCCAATTTAATCTCAGCAGGAAAAACACGTTCATTTGAACAAATCATATCTAAGTTATGTCTAACTTTTTGAATACACTCATCACTAGGTGTCTTATTAATTAATAAATCATACAATGTTTTTTCAGGATTAATATTAAAATAAAAACCCAAAGATCCTTGCGGATCTGTATCAATCATTAATACCTTATGACCTTTCAAGGTTAAACCATGTGCCAGATTAGCTACAGTAGTGGTTTTACCTGATCCCCCTTTATAGTTTATAACTGCTATTTTTTTCATTTTAAAAAAGGACTCTTAACTCATAAATCACGTTAATTTATGCTCAGTATTAACACTATTCATCTTTATCTTTCTTACCAGTTTCACTGATTTCACCTGGTAAAAAGTCTACTAAATCTTCTGAAGAAACTATATTTTCATTAGCATTATCTGTTTCTGTAACTTCATCATCTGTTAACTCTTCAAAATCATCATCTAACTCTTCAGATTTTTCTTCTAGCTCGTCTGTGACTTCGTCAAATTCGTCTTGAGTTTCTTCTAGTTCTTCTGTAGTTTCTTCTAGCTCGTCTGTGACTTCGTCAAATTCGTCTTGAGTTTCTTCTAGTTCTTCTGCGGTTTCGTTTAGGTTGTTTTCAGGTTCTTGTGTTAACTCTTCATTTGAATCTAATTGCTGAGTTTCGTCTTCTTGTATATCTGCTTCTATAGCAACCTCTTCGTCATCATTTTCAACTCTATTTTCTACCTCTAAAACCTCGCTTTCGTCAACGGAGGTATAGCTACTATCATCGACACTTTCTTCTGTTTGTATAGATTCCGATAGTTCTTTATCTACCAAATCAGTACTTTCAAAACTTGCAGCTTCATTTAACTCACTAGGCATATAATTTACCATATCTTCAGAACTTAATTTATCTTGCACATTATCAGTCTCTAATTGTACTGCGGAGGTTGTTGTTATGTTATTTTCTTCTATTTTATCAACTTGTAAATTCAAGTTGTTATCCTCTTCTTTTATATTCAAATTAGAACTAACCTGCTTATTTTTGATAGTAACAGAAACTTTTGACTCTTGTCCTTGTAATAATTGACAGCTGAGCTTTCCATTATGAATACAAGGCTGAGCCGCTAATTTAACTTTTGAACCAATTTGCAATTTAATTGGATCGGTAAGCAATGAATCTAGAGGAACTATATCGCCTTTGCTTAAAGTTGATAATGACCCTATACTTAAACTTGTTTTACCTAACTGCGCTTTTATAGGTAATAAAATTTTTGATAACGTTTCGTCTTTTAATTGTACTGTTTTATCTTTTTTATGAGGTAATTTGTTATATTTAGTTAATGTATTACGTAATATCTGATTTGGATAAGCAATTATTAATCTTAGTAACTCACCATCTCCAAAATACAAATATACAGTAAATAAAATATAGGTTTCTCTAAATGAGATTTTATTATCTGGCTTATATTTACCTGAATACAACGAAAGCTTTGAATTTTGCAAATTTATACTTTCTCCCCAAATATCGGAAAAAAATGGCACTATTTGCTTTAATTGTTCGGATAAAAGTTCCATTTCTAGTGTATTAAACGCTTTTTCCTCGTTAACATTTCCTTTGCCTCCAACTAACCGATCTATCATCATAGAGCCTAAGTTAGCACCAAAGATTAAATTTATATTACCAAGATCTGGAACTTGAATATCAGCTTGAAAAATATTTTCATTCATTGAATTAATAAAATCTGAATAAATAATCTGAGTAGCCATAACTGTATGTAAATCAATTTTTATATCTAAATCTTTAGATAAATGTTTAGCTAAAATATCGGCTAATTTATTATGTAATAAATGTACTTGCTTTAAATCTTCTGATGAAAAGCTATCAAATATTGACGTTTCAATCATTGAAATTTCAATAGTTTCATCATGCCCCACGTTAGGATTAATAACAGTCCAATCACCCAGTCCTACCGGTAATTTTATTTTTCTAGAATATAATTTATTTATTTTTTCCAATTGATTTACCCTCAATAGCATTTATTCCAATAATAATTTTAATTCTTCTTCCATCTTGCAAATAAAGTCCTTTATTTGTAATAATGAAATGTTCATTTTTTTCTTTATGTTTTTTTTGAGCTTTAATATCAGTATAATTAATTTCTACAGCTGTAGTAAAGTAATTATTTGCAATTAATGATTCAATATTATCTTCAACATTCTTTAATGAGCTTGATTTAAATGATTCTGAAGACTCTGAGAATGTGCTTTGAATTGATTGATTAATTATTTCTTGAGACTTTAATGCATTAACTTGCAAATGCATTTTCTTTTTATCGCCATCAATTTTTAATCGTTCGTAGGCAGATGTTGTTTGAAATGAAATAGTTAAATAGTCTCCATTTGAAAGTTTAGCAAAATAGGCATCTTCAATAAACTCAATATTTCGAATTTTCATTTTTACCGGACGCAGCATATTATTTAATAAAACTGATACTTTTTTCCCAAGCAAATTTGGTTTTAAATAATCTATTAAATGCATTGTCCTTATATTTTCTGCTTGAATGTATGAACATGAAGCAAGAAATATAACTATAAAACAAAGTTTAACTATCGTTTTCATTGGAATCATTATTTTCAGTGTTTTGTTCGGAATTGTCTTGTGCCTGCTGATCTTTACTTTGATCATCTTCTGAATAAGCAAAAAAATCAAATTCCAGTTCTATATTTTCATTATCTAATTCTTTTTGTAAAAAAGCTACCATCATATCTTGCCTTTCTTTTGTTAAATCATTTTGCAAGTTTTTATCATTAACTGAAATTACAATCTTTAAAACATCCTCTTGTTTTGAAAATAATACATTTAAATCTAAATTTTGAAACTGAAATTTATAATCATAGGCTTTGATACTGGCATTATACTGTTTTATAATCACAACCATTTCTTTAATAAAGCTAGTTAAGTGTTGAGGCAATTGAGCAATAAATGGCATTGTGTCTAATGGAGCTATATGAAACTGAAATATCGGTACTGCGGAATCATTTTTGTCTTCATTAATGATTTCTGATTTTTCGGTTTCAGCAGT
>MDTC01261568.1_pt1 | contig 12589 bp, 12 predicted proteins | sample 811181 | NCBI WGS metagenome assembly MDTC01 (sample SAMN05326644, study PRJNA326480) | marine metagenome | isolation source: seawater | place: Pacific Ocean: North | collected 2011 | reverse complement strand
ATAATACTTAGCTACAATGCCTGGCATGCCCCATTGGCGGAATTGGTAGACGCGCGCGATTCAAAATCGCGTTCCTTTGGGAGTGCCTGTTCGACTCAGGCATGGGGCACCATAAAAAATTACATGCATTAAAATAAAGGGTTATATCTCTAACTACCCCAATCTTCTACAGTCAAGCGAATTGGTATATTTCTACCAGATAATCCTCCATTAGTATCGATGATTTCATACATTAAAAATTCTTGCTTTTCCCGTAAAGCATCATCAATAGGTGACTGAAAATATGTGCATACTGTATTCTCTCCCGCATTTATAATTAAATTAGTTTTATTAAAAATAGCTTCGGTCGATGAAATAAAACCTGGTTTGTCTTCAAATATAGGGTTTATGGTAAAGGTAATATCAGTCTCAGCATTCCAAGCGGTTTTAAAGCATATATCAACATCATCACCTTCATTAAATCTTTTATAATATCCATATATAGAATTTGAGGGAGTGTCAGAAACTCCAAATGTGCCTGCAATAATTGACGAGGTTCCATCAAAATCATCAAGAAGAGTATAGTTACCTAAATCTATTTTGTATGAGTATTGACCATTGCTAAAAAAGAAATCTTTTAAAAGGCCTAATTCCAAAGAACTAAAATTATCTCTAACCTGGTCAAGTAATGATTTTAAAAAAGCGAAATCTTCAAATACATACGATCCTTTTGGAATAGACATAACCTTAGTGTTATTGTTGTTAACAATATTTTTAGATATCGTTATGCCGTTATCTATAAATGAAAAATCAATACTGCTTCCGTTTAACCATGAAATTTCTATATTGCCAGATTCTAAAGTTTCTATCTTAAGCTCGAGACTTAATTCTAAATACTCAGATTGATTATCGTAAGAATCATTATTATAAATCTTTAAATTAAATTCTTGAGTACTAGTAAATGGGCCATCTGTATTTATGCCAAAATAAAATGAACTACCATTTAAATCATCTCCATCAATAAAAGCATCAATCGAAGACTTCAAAATCTCTGATCCTACTAAAGATGCATCAATCCATCCTGTGTCAGAATTGAATCTTGGATAAATATAATAGTCTCTATCAATATCAGAGTACCTATCTCTAAAAAGTATCCCTTCGCTCTCGTATTCAAATAATACTCTGGATTGTGGTGGAGAATCGCCAACAAAATTATCGTAATTATATTTTGATTCTTTGAGTATTTGATATATCTTATCTCTTGCTGCTTGGCCAAATATTGGTTCAGATTCTGTGGCGCTTGACCCGTTATAACTCCTTTCTTGATATTGATCATCTCTTGGAACTGAAGATATTTGAATTTGATATGTATCAAAGGTCTCTCCGCCTTCATAATCTGGAGAGGTATTGGGTGAGTAATAATAAAATGCACTGTCACCATAAGATAATAATTTTCTCATATCATCAATTTGAGTTAATTTAACTGGTATTTGAGCTACCTCTTGAATTAGACTTTCCGGATTCAAATTCTCATCATCAATTATGTTGTAAACTTTGCTTTTAGTGAGATTGGAGACTGCATTATTAAGAACATTAAATTGCACAGCCCAAGTTGGCGCAGTATTTGGAAAATTTATACCCCTTCCTTGCTTTTCAATTCTAAGACCTAAAGATGGGCCATAATTAGTTAAAAATGAGCAATCATTAATATTATTAACACCTCTTCCAAATCCATACCTATACTCCATTTGAAGGCCTAAAGAGTCTTGTGGGCCTACAAAATTAATAAATTCCTCAGACTCACAATAAGATTCAGGGCTTGAATTTTCACCACGAACCCCCCTTCTTTCACTGCCATAAATGGTAATGTTTCCTTCCACACCATCAACAGTAAAATTATCATTATTAATATTTACTTGCCTATTAAACTCTTTGGATGCGTTTCCAATTGCATTAAGTGAAAAATCATCAATCAAACACTCTGCAGCATCAGATAAGGTACATAAATATCTCTCAATAACGCCTTCTGAAGTAACTTTTGCACCTGAGGCAGATATTTCATCTACATTATAAAATCCTTCATTGTTTGGATTTGTTGTATATACCGAATAAAACTCTAGTGGAAGTTTATCAAATTCTTCATTCAAAAAAATTGCATCTAATGCCCTTTGAGACAAAGAAAGATTTGGTATAACTTCTTTATTATATTTTTCAGAAAGTTCATCAGAAATTGTATCGCTTATTAATTTATAGTAAGGAAAAAATGCTGCAATTTTTTGAGCAACTTCTTCAGTTACTTTTTCGTCAGTAGCGTTATCAATAAAATCTCCAAGTAATGCCTCATAAGTAATTCCAAAATTAGTCTCAATAGTGTTTCGTAGTTCTAGTATTGCTGTTGATATATTTTCAGCTACGTTATCTCCTTCGATTTGACAACCCTCTTCAACCGAAAGATCTTCAGTTAAATCTGAATTATTTTTACCTTTAATAATTGCCTCAGCAAATAATGATGTAAAAGGAGAAATAATAATATTACTATTTCCGGCATCATCTACAGATGGCAAAATCATTTGATATGCCTCAGTAACCCCTCCAAGGGTTGAATCAAAAGCTCCTTCTGGAACATCTGCAACTATAGGACGTTTTTTTAAGCATTTAAATATAGTTTCGTCGTTAGTTTCTATAACAAATGACCCATCTGAAGCAGTGACTGACGAGAACTCTCCATCATCTAAGGTAAAATTAAAATTTTGGTCAATAAAAATATTTGCGCCAGATATGTAGCCATCTATAGCGTAACCATTAAAGGCAGTATTTGATTCTTCAGAATTTACATTAACGACAACTGAGTCTGTTGCATTACCGCCGTCACCCGAGCATAAAATATTGTACGTTTTAGAGCCAGGTTCTGTTTCGGTTATTGATTGATCACCTGAAGTATCGATGCTGTTAGACCAATCACCTGATGCCGAACACGAAGTTGCATTAGTTGAGGACCAAGTTAAAGTGAATGAACTATTGATTGTTACTGATGTTGTACTCGCTGATAAGGTAACAGTAGGCTCAATTGGATCAGTGATTGATATATTTACAGTTGCTGAGGCAGTTCCTCCTTTTCCAGTACACTCTATATTATATGTTTTAGTTCCAGAGGATGTTTCTACAATAGATTTACTTCCGGATAACCCTATAAAATCAGACCAATCGCCTGAAGCTAAGCAAGAAGTTGCATTCGTTGAAGACCAAGTTAAACTAAATGATGTATTAGTTTCAATCGAATTAACATTTGCTGATAATAAAACTGTTGGGATGGGATAGATATCGAGCTCATCTCCACTGCCACCTCCACCACCTCCTCCGCATGAAGAAATTATTACAATCATAGCAAGTGGTAAGAAGATACTTCTTAGTCCAAATTTTTTTTGTTCCATCTTTTATAAGTAATTATTTATCTATACATATATTATAGCTTCAATCTTAATTGAACCAGTCAAAAACTAGCAGTCAATATTGAGCATTAAAAATAAATAATTTCTTGATTCGATTGATGTGCTCCATGAATCAGAAGTAGAAACTAAATCGATACAACCTTTATTATCTAAATTTATTGGAACACCTTTCATTAAGGATGTTGTTGATCCGCTAAATGATATAGGCCTTTCCCCCAACAATAATTCATTTGATGTAAAAACTCCTTTACCATCATTTAGAGCAATATGAGCTCCAGAAAAAATGCTATAAAAATCTCGTGTTGATTGAAAAATATCAAGATCACCATCATTATCAATATCTCTCAAGTAGATATTACTTTCACCGTGGTGTCCGTTTATCCTAACTTGGTTTGTAAAATTTGATGTTGTTTTATCTATTAATTGGCCTGTACCATCGTTTATTAAAATTTGAATAGGTGCTCCATCATAATATGGATCATCCCTTGTAATTGAAACTACGACATCATTAAACCCATCATTATCTATATCACCTGAGACGGCATGATTATATTTATTATGATTTACTTCGAATGGTCCTTTTGGAAGATTGAGTTTTTTCCACTCAGAAATATCTGGTGTGCCATTACTTAAAAGAATTGTGCCTTCTTCAGGATGAAGATCAAAATTATATCTATTATCAAAGTTCCAAAAAAGAATATCGTCATATCCATCATTATTTAAGTCCGTAAGGAGACTGCTCATTGGACTCATATAATTTATATGCCAATCATAATTTATAACTGGATGAATAGAAAATTTACCTAAACCATTATTTAAATAGAGCATATTGCATGCATAAATATCTTTATCACCATCACCATCGATATCTCCACCACTTGCATCATGAGCAAAATTACAGTGGTTGTTGTTATTATCGATTACATATTCAATATTTTCACTTTTGTCTTCAAATTTTCCATCAACACTACTGAGCAACAATAAATGTGGGTAAGGTGCAATATAATCCTGAGAAGAATCTTCATATCTAACATGCTTACCCATGGAGCCAGCAAAAATATCATCTACACCGTCAAAATTAAAATCTTCTATAACCAATCTATATGCAAATGGATGAACAAAATATTCTAAATTTTCATAAATACTTAGATCTTCATACAAGTGGCCATTACCATTATTTAGATATATTTGAATTGGGGCATATACCTTTTGAGATTCTTCAATAGTATGTGGAAAAATTGCCCAAGAAACAACGAGATCTTCATACCCATCACCATTAAAATCTCCAGTTGCCATATTATGAGCGTCTTGACCAAACAATTCATCAACATATGATGTACAGTCATTAGGTGTTGGGTAGCAAATGATTGCTGTATATCTATCTTGAATTTCTATACCACCAAAACCTATATCTGATATATGGTAATGATTGGTTTTAAGATTTATATTATTTAGTGGTTGTACTTCATATTTTGTATCACTTTTTTTTACTATTAAACTTACCTCTTTACTGCCACTGGGACAATCTGTAGAGGCAATCGAGGTTATTCTGAATTTAAAATTTTCTTGATCAAGTGTTGTTATTGGGGCGTTAAAAATGAAAGAATTATCAGAAGAGGTTACAAAGTGTATGTCAGAGCCTGTAAGTGAATAATTGCAATCTATATAATTAGAGCTTATGTCAAGCTTGATTTGTTGAAACGAGTGAATGTTGGTTGGAAGTATTGAATGGCTAATATTAATTATTGGTTGTATTTCTGCAGACGAAACTGAAGCTCCTCCGCCTCCGCCTCCACAAGATAGCAAAATCATTAACATAAATGATCCTACAAATAAGTTTTTAAAAGACTGTATTGGAATAATCTTAAACAAGATAAATAATTTATTTTAAGTTTGTAAATATATTTATATAATGTATCTTGTTATTACAAACATCAAGAATAAAATTCTGTTGTGATTTATCCAAAAAAATTTAAAGATAGTAAAAAACTTGTTGTTAAAATTGGTTCATCTCTTTTAACAAACCCAGCGGGGCGCATCAATAAAAGAATTTTAAAAAATGTAGTACAAGACATAGTTTGGCTTCTTTGTAGAGATAAAGAAGTTGTGATTGTTTCATCAGGTGCTATTGCTCTAGGTAAAGGTAAGCTAAAACTAAAAGATGATTTAACTCTTAGTGAGTCGCAAGCAGTTGCTGCAAGAGGTCAAATTGAACTAATGGCGGCATGGAAGAATGAATTTAAAAAACATAAATTAGAAGTTGCTCAAATACTTCTATCTCCATCTGACACAAAAAATATCAAATCTTCTAAAAATGCTCGAGAAACAATTAAAAATCTTATAAATTTTAAGTGTATTCCAATTATTAATGAAAACGATACTACATCAACTGATGAGATTAAATTTGGCGATAATGATATTCTCGCATCTAAAATAGCAAAATTAATTAAAGCTGATCACTTAATATTGCTTTCCAATGTGGATGGTCTATACAAAAAACCACCAAAAGCTAATAAAAATGATGATCTTGTATTAGAAGTTAGATCTATTACCAAATCAATTAGAGATATGGCAGGAACAGCATCAAAATTGGGAAAAGGTGGAATGATTTCAAAAATTAAAGCAGCAGAAATATGTATGCAGTCAAAATGTTCAGTTATTATTACCTCTGGGCTAAAAATTGACCCTATCAAAAGTCTTACAAGAAGAAATACTAAATCAACTAGATTTATATCAAAATAATGATTCCCTTTAGAGATAAAATTAATCAAATTGGCCTTCAAGCTAGAGAAGCATCAAAAATTTTGGCTAAGATTTCATATAAACAAAAAAATGAAGCTTTATTAGCTATGGCTGCTCATATTTTAAATGATAAGGAGTCAATTATAGAAGCCAATAAGAAAGATATAGAACAAGCAAAAACAAAAGAACTATCAGAATCATTTATTGACAGATTAAAACTTAATGAAAATAGAGTTCAATCTATTGCAAGAACTCTAAGAGAGATTGCAAGTTTTGAGGATCCTGTTGGTAAAGTTTTAGATTCTTGGACAAGGCCTAATGGACTAAATATATCAAGAATTTCAACTCCATTAGGAACTATTGGGATCATTTATGAAAGTAGGCCTAATGTTACTGCAGATGCTGGAGGATTATGTCTCAAATCAGGTAACGCAGCAATTTTAAGAGGCGGTTCAGATAGTATTCATTCTTGCGTAGCAATTCATAAGAGTATGACAAAGGGGCTAAACGATGTTGGAATCACGGAACATGCAATTCAAATCATTGAAGATAAAAACAGAGAAGCTGTAAATATGATGCTGCAAGGAATCAATAAATGTATTGATATTATTGTTCCAAGAGGAGGTAGAGGCTTGGTAACTCAAGTTGAGAAAGAGGCAAGGGTTCCCATATTTGCTCATTTAGAAGGTATTTGTCATATATACATTGATAAAGATGCTGATTTAAATAAAGCAATAAATGTTTGTATTAACGCAAAGATGAGAAGACCTGGCATATGTGGGGCTGTAGAAACGATCTTAGTGCACAGTGAAATTGCAAAGATATGTCTCCCGGATTTGGTTAATGCATTTTCAGCAAAAGATTGCGAGATACGAGGATGTAAGGAAACTCAAAAATTTTCAGAGAATATAATTGCAGCTTCAGATGAGGATTGGAGAACTGAATATTTATTACCAATTGTTAGTATAAAGGTTATAAAAAATTTGAATGAAGCATTAATGCATATAAGTACCTACTCTTCAGGACATACCGAATCTATAATGACTGAAAATTTAGAGACTGCAGCTAAATTTCAAAATGAAATAGATAGTGCGATTGTTATGCACAATACTTCTACACAATTTGCAGATGGAGGTGAATTTGGTCTTGGGGGAGAGATAGGTATAGCTACTGGTAAGTTTCATGCTAGAGGACCTATTGGAGCAAACCAATTAACAAGTTTTAAATATCTAGTAAATGGAGATGGGCATATTAGAAGGTAATATACAGTTATTTGTAATAAAACTACATAAAAATGCTTCTCTATACATTGATAATACAATAGATATAAATAATTTGACAATATTAATACATTTAAAATAGTATCCACTACAAGTATTGCTTGGTTAAATTATAGTTATTTTATCCCCCCTATTGGATATTTAGCTAACTCCTCTCCATTCAGTTTAATACAAGCAATACCATGTCTGCCTTGCTCTGCTCTTATTTAATTAAGACATTAATTAAATTTACATAACAGAGACGCCCAGATTAATTTCAATATTAGTGATGGCGGTGAAAATATGTATAAAATATTAAAAAATTCTAATAGCCTTTTCATAACAATTTTTCTTGTTTCTTGCGGTGGTGGCGGAGGCAGTTCCGCTGACAGTAATTATGGAAATGGTGGTTATGAGCCAACAAATAGTCCTCCGAGTATTACAAATCAATCAACAAATTATTCTGTTGAAGAAAATCAATCAAATGCATTTACTATAACTGCTAGCGATTCTGATAATGATTCCCTAACATATTCAATAAGTGGCGTTGATAGTGACTTATTTAATGTTACATCCTCAAATGGTGTAGTTGTTTTCATTAACGATCCAGACTTTGAGTCAGCATCTGATGAAGATGAGAATAACGAATACGAAATAACTGCAAGTGTTACAGATGGAAGTGCATCTGATTCAATGGCATTTACCGTTATAGTTACAAACGATGCATCTGATGATGAGACAACAACTAATTTTGACGGAGTCCTCATAAGAGATGGATATATTCAATCTGCGACTGTTTGCATGGCAGTCACCAATGACGATGGGTACGATACTTGTGAGGGTGCTACTTTTTTAACAACAACTAATACTGATGGATCATTTTCGCTGGAAATAGCTGACAATATTGCTGCAACTATAAAATTATTATCCGAAGATGGATTTAATCCTGTAACTGATGACGCAGACACATTTACTTTAGGCTTAATTGATCCTTCTACTGATCAAAATCTTGTTATTTCACCATTAAGCACATTGGTCTATAGAGATAACAGATTTACTTATGAATCTCTTAAAGAAAAACTTGGTATAGATAAAAGTTTTATGGTTCGTACTGATGATCCCTATCTTAATGTAAATGATCCTGCATCAAATAAAGCTGCCTTAGTAAATACACAATTGCTCATGATGTATGAGTCTCTAAGCACACTTCAAAGTCAATCAGGTGTTACAAATATAACAGCTGTTTCAACAATTAATGACGCTATTCTTAATAGAGATGCTTTAACAGAAACCTCTCTAGGTGATACAACTTTAGTCAGAGACGTATTACTTAACCTTGATTTGCCTAATTACACACTTACAAATTCTCAACTAGAAAGCCTGTCAGGTAGTTTTTCATCATTTTTACAAAAAATTTATGTCGATTCAAATAACGAGCAGGCATATTTCTCCATGACAGCGAGAGATTATGTTACTCCCCTTCTCAAGGGAATTTTAGATAACACTGTGAATAATACAGAAATTGATCAAATAATTTTTGATACTTTGCAATGGATATCAGATAAAAGCTCAAGAACAAATCTTACAGATACTGAAGACTTTAGAACAACATCCTATACAGTGGGAAATAGTGGATCGAATTATTATACAGTTGATGGAGTCAATGCAGATACCACTGCGTTAGTAATATATGCAAGAATTGGAGATACCATAGTCTTTGAACCATCAACAAATAATGTTTTTGCTGCGCATCCATTTGAGATATCTACTGTCCAAAATGACACAGACGGTAATAGTAATATTGGTCCAAACGAAGGGTGGACCCAATCAAATAACAGTCTAACAGTAACATCAAACACTCCAACAATTCTATACCCACATTGTGGCGTACATTCAGGTATGTACACTAATGGAAGAATAGAGATAGTGACAGTTTTTGATCAATCAAAAATAGATATTGAAAAAATCTCTAGTGCATTAGAAGTTAGCGGGACTATTTCTTCAGGCCCTTATAAAGGCGCATCAGGATATACCCATAAAGTCTATTTAAGAACTTCTGATGCTGGAGATAGCCAACATGCACATGAGTTTGATGAATACCCAGGAATTACCTTTTATATGCCCGCTGATCAAGGTTACCATGGGCAAAGTGTAAGTTCTGGAGAGCTTTTGTTTAAAACTAAATCTCATTTCTAACTTATAAATGCCTATAAAATGTAGTTGTTAATCTCATCAAATCTATTAGATTATTGAAGCAAAAACGACAAATTTACCGATTAAACCTTATCAAACTTTTTGCCAATTTTTTTGCATATCTTTTAAAAACCTTTAAAGCTTTATTGATATCTTTTTGTCTTTCCTCTTCTGCTAAAGAGTAGCCATCCCAGTAAGATATTTTATAACCATAATCTTTTTCAATAATTTCTATTGAAGCAGAATCTATATTCCTAGAATCACTATGCTGGATAATTACTGAATAGTCTTCTAAATGAATCGATGTATTTGGAATATTTGAAAAAATAGATTTAAATAAATTTTCAATTCTGATACTGCTATTTTTTATATTTGTGTTGATCATACGAATGGTGTCTTCCAACTCCGAATTCTCTTAATCCTATATGCTTTGTTTTTCTTCCCTTTGTTCTCTTGCGCCATAAAACATAACTACTTTTCTTTAAATTATTTCTCATTAGGTCTTCAACTTGATTTTGATTTAAGCCATATGTTGCTTCAATAGCATCAAAGGGGGTTCTGTCCTCCCATGCCATTTCAATAATCCTAGATATGTCTTCTTGTTTCAAGATTGTAATTTAGACATTTGATTTTCAAGCTCTGAGATCCTTCTTTTTAAAGGTTCAAGTTCTTCTTTTTTTATAAAACCGGCTTCCTTCATAAATTTTTCAAGAGCTGGTTTCATCATTTTTTCCATGTTTTTTGCGTCTTTCATCATGCTAAATGGGTTCATTTTTTCTCCTAAATATATGAGTATTATATATAAACATCGAATCGAGTGGACTTACCTTTTATCTGATAATTAAACTTATTATCTAATAACTCTGACTTGATAGGTCTTTTTAAAATTATTTTTTTAAAATCATATTCTTTAAACCTATGAAATATATCGTCTCCACGGTCCTTGATCATTTCTATTTGAAGAATTTCTTTTATACGAGCAATATTTCCTGATCTCAAGACATTCTTCTTTGGCTCTGGATACATGGGATCTAAATATATAACGTCAATGTTTGTATAATCTTTAAAGCATTCTGCTGAGTTTCCATTTAGTAGTTTAAGATTATTTATAAATTGTAACTGGCCCTTTGCTCTTTCAATAGCGTCCAAAAGAAGTATAAATAGAATTTTGCTTTGTTCGCATGCTATTACTTTATGTCCTAGGGCTAGAAAAATTAATGTATCTGAGAGCAATCCAGCTGTTCCATCAAAAATACAAATTGATTCACTATTTTTTCCAAGTGTTTTTTTTAACAATTTTTCATGTTCGAATCTTTTTAACCTCCACCCCGTAGAACCTTTTAGAAAATCTATATGAACTGGCTTTGCATCATTGCAACTAAAGAAAAAATTTAAACCATTTTCTTTGAATACAAAAAAATGCTCATTGACAGGGGTTTCGGTTACTACATTAAAATTAAAGTTTTCAGAAAGATTGTTAACTTTATCCTCATTATTTGAGCAATCAAGCAATAGATTTAAAGTCATACTAGAAGCAATAAGAAAAATCCTAGAAAAATTCTATAGATAACGAAGGGATACATGCCAATTCTATCAACAAATATAAGAAAAAATTTTATTGTTAAAAAAGCAACAACAGATGAGGTGATAAAGCCTACTATCAATGAAACAAAATTAAATGAATAGCTTAATGTGCTTATCTCTAAGAGTAAAAAAACCAAGGCACCAAGAATAGTTGGAATGCTCAACAAAAAAGCAAATTTAGAAGCATCTTTCAAATTTAATCCAATGAATAAAGCCGCTGTCATTGCTGTTCCAGATCTTGAGGCTCCAGGCAGTAGTGAAAATACTTGAAACAATCCGATAAAGAGAGCTCCCATAAGAGTTAACTCAATTAATGTTTTACTAGCGGAACTGTAAAGGTATGCAAAAAATAGAAATCCTGCAAACATTATATTCATATAAGCAATACTGCTAATATTAGTTCTATTCTGATTGATTAAATCAGATCCAAATAATCCAACTAAAACAATAGGTATCGTTGCTATTATTAAGAGCATCGCTAAGTCTCTTTCTTTTATAAGTAAGCCATCTTTTTGAAATAGAGATTTTGTCATAGCAAGAATATCATCTCTAAAATAGTAGATTACTGCTACCAAAGTTCCAACATGAACTGATATATCAAAACCTAACCCAAGGTCATTTGAACCAAATAATAGAGACGGAAACAATAAATGAGCTGAGCTTGATATTGGCAAAAACTCGGTCAATCCTTGAATAAGGCCTAATATAAAACTCAAAATTAAATCATTCATTTATCTTTTTATATTGAGTTTTTGCCGCGTATGTTGGGTTTGCGTCCTTTGGTTCAAATAAATCCACCTCCATGGCTGAGTCTATAAATTTTTTGAGAGCTTTTTTAGCAATCAAATCAGATTTAATATCATTCACTTGATCAACGTCTATAACTACTAAAGGTTTTTTAAGTGCAGAAGAAATGCCTTTTAGAAAAGAAGCCACGCTTCTTGTTGCAGTGTATGAGGATTCGTCATTAGCATATGCAAAAATATCAATATCACTAATTAAAAAAAATGAATCTAATCCTATGTGAGCTAACATTTCTAACCAATTAGGCCGATCTTTTCTACCATGATCAATTGAGTACTGAAGAACATCATTTTTTAAGATAACGCATAATGAAGTCGAGTTACCAGAACTTTGAATAGCCAAAATATTCATTAAAATTAGAGTTGGCTTGATATTGACTCAAAAACTTCGTCTACAGTCTTGCTGCCATCAACCTTTAGATATATTAGTTCACTTGAAGTTGATTGATTTATATAAAAATCTGATAAAGGCTTTGTTTGATCGTGGTATACGCTTAATCTTTTTAAAACTGTATCTGGTTTATCATCCTCTCTCTGGATTAAAGGCTCTCCTGTTTCATCATCAATGCCTTCAACTTTT
>MDTC01242108.1_pt1 | contig 12589 bp, 11 predicted proteins | sample 811181 | NCBI WGS metagenome assembly MDTC01 (sample SAMN05326644, study PRJNA326480) | marine metagenome | isolation source: seawater | place: Pacific Ocean: North | collected 2011 | reverse complement strand
TAATAATATCGTTTGGTTAGGTACTTCCAATGGGTTAATTAAATTTAAATGGAAAAGAGATTTATAATGAGAATGACAAAGCTAGTGGTTCTATTTATCATTATTTCATTTAATACTGTAGATGGGCAAAGATTAAATCGGTCAAAGCGTACTAAATCAAATGTTGAGAGATTTATGTTGGTGCCATTTGCTTATGCTAAATCTGCTGACTCTGTTGCAATAGTTACATTTATTGAGATTCCATTTTTCGCATTACAATTTGTAAAAGATGGCGAGCAATTTCTAGCAAGCTATAGTGCTTCGATTAGTATTAAAAATGATGATGGCTTGGATTTGGGTTATGCTGTATGGAATGATACTATTAGGGTTAGTAATTATACTGAAACTAAAGTACGAAATAAAAATCGTAAACACTTTTTTAAAAAAACGTTACCTATTGATGATAAAATAAAGATTGTAGCTGAATTACATGATGAAGATACACGAAAAAAAGGTTTACGGGAAAAAGTACTAGATTTAAATGATTATTATAAAAAGCCATCTATTCTTGAACCAATATTTATGCTAGACTTGCCTGGAGATTGGGGCTTTGAAAAAGGAAAGATTCCGACAAAAGGTTCACAAGTACGTGAATTTGGAGATAGTATTTCAATTTTTATTTCTGGTTTTGTAAAAAGTACTGATTTTGATATATCACTAGAGCTTTCTAATGCAAATGTTGATGACTCGCTTATCTATTTTATTGAAAAAGATGGTCATGGTGAGTATTTCAATCATATGATAAATATCCCAGGTTATCTACTAAATTCTTTAAGAAATGATTTTACAATAGAATTAAATCAAGGCCGTAAAACTGTTGATAAAAAAATATCGTTCACTATATATAAACCTGGTGTTTCAAGTTTTATTAGCAATATTGATGTAGCTATTCGTCAAATGAAGTACGCTATTACCAATAAAGAACGGAATCAATTAAAAGGAGCATCCAAGAGTGAAAGAGAGAATTTATTCTACGAATTTTGGAAAAATCGTGATCCAACACCAGATTCAGAGTATAATGAATTAATGGAAGAATATTATAGCCGAGTATATTATTCTAATGAGCACTTTGATGCTTGGCAACCGGGTTGGGAAACAGATAGAGGAATGATTTATATATTATTTGGTCCTCCTGATGAGATTCAAAGGACAAATCCATCAATTTCAACATCTTCATTATATCAAGTTTGGAGTTATTATAGATTAAATCAGCAATTTGTATTTAAAGATCAAAATGGTTTTGGGGATTTTAGGCTTGAGACGCCATTTATAGGAGCGGGGCTGTGACAATAAAACGATTTTCTCATAGTGGAATTCAAACCTATAAAAAATGTCCTGCGCAATTTAGATATCGCTATATTGATAAAATTTATAAAAAAGATGAAGGTATTGAAGCATTTTTAGGCAAAAGAGTGCATGAATCAATTGAATTTTTATATAATCAGGTAAAAAGCGGTGTCTTGCCTATGGTTGATGAAATATTAAAAGTTCATAGATCGCTATGGAAAGACAAATGGCATAAACGAGTTGCAATTGTTTATCAGAATAAGTCAGCGCGTGATTATTTCTATTTAGGTGAAGAGTGCATTGCAAGATTCTATCGTTTGAATTATCCATTCAATGATAATGTTGTTTCAAATGAATATGAGATGAATTTCTTTCTTGATGATGAAAATAAATATCAATTAAAAGGAATAGTTGATAGAGTTGACCATGATGGTAATGGGAATTGGGAAATTCATGATTATAAAACTGGTAAAAGAGCGATGTCCCAGGCTGATGCAGATAAAGATTATCAGTTAGCACTTTATCAAATAGGATTAATGAAAGAGATTGATGATATTAAATCAATTAAACTTGTTTGGCATTTTATACAACATGGAATACGCTTAGAGTCAAGAAGAAGTCAGGCAGATATTGCAAAAGTCATTAAGAGTACAAAATTATCTATTGATGAGATTCGTAATAAAATAATTAATGGAGGTTCCTTTAAACCAAAAACATCGATTCTATGTAACTGGTGTTATTATTGGGAAGAATGTCCATCTCAAAATGGAACTAATCCATATATCAATGATTAGAGAGAAGGCTATTTCTAGAAAGAAGAGTAAAATTTATGATCAACTAGTCTTCGCTATATAAAGAAGTAATTTTAAGTGTAAATTCAACACTTATTAATCTTAAATAAAAGACGTAATGAAGAAGAATAATTTCCCTAATCTAATTAACTGGATCTCTGGTGATGTTGCTATCGATTTAGGCACTGCTAATACTTTAATATGGTTAAAAGGTCGCGGTATCGTAGTTAATGAGCCATCTATTGTAACACGTAATGTACATGATGATACAATTGTAGCTGTTGGTGATGAAGCTAAAGCGATGCTTGGCAGAACTCATAGAGAATTGGAAACTATTCGCCCTCTTCAGGATGGAGTTATTGCGGATTTTAAGATGACTGATGGAATGCTTCAAGGATTTATTCGCAAGATAAATTTAAATAGACTAGCAAGACCTAGAATGGTTATATGTGTGCCATCGGGCGTCACAGAGGTTGAGCGTCGGGCTGTAAAAGACTCTGGTGAAAGGGCAAATGCTCGTGAAGTTTATTTAATTGAAGAACCAGTTGCTGCTGCAATTGGTATTGGTCTAGATATTAGTCAGCCTGTTGGAAATATTATTGTTGATATAGGTGGTGGTACAACAGAAATTGCGGTTATATCCCTTAATGGTGTAGTTACTAAAGAGACAATAAGAATCGCTGGTGATGAAATGGATGAAGCAGTATTACAATGGTTTCGTAATGAGCATAAACTTGAGATTGGTTTAGGTATGAGCGAAACAATAAAAAAATCAGTTGGATCAGCAATGAAAATGGATTCTTCTGATATTGCTGTCAAAGGTAGAGATTTAGTTTCAGGTATTCCAAAAACAATTGAAGTATCTTCAGATGAAGTAAGACAGGCCCTAAAAGATCCTGTAAATCAAATAGTTGAAGCAGTCAAACGATGCTTAGAGCAGACCCCACCTGAGCTTGCTGCAGATATTCTGGAAAGAGGCATTATTTTGGCAGGAGGGGGCAGTTTGTTAAAAGGTATAGATCAGATTATCCGTGAAAGAACTAAAGTACCTGTTAATGTTTCAGAGGATCCGCTATTATCTGTAGTAAAAGGAACAGGGATGGTCTTGGAGAATCTTAAGAAATATGAGGCTGTCTTACTGTAGGGTTAAATGCGCAACTTTTACTTTGCTATTGTCAAAAATAAGGATCATATCTCTTTTATCCTTTCTATATTGATATCTCTATCTCTTCTATTAAATAATTCTAATCCAAAAATGGCTATTTTACGTAGTAAAACAATAGAAGTAGTAGCCTTTATATCATCTCCGATGACTTGGATTAAATCACTTACCTATCTTAAAGAAGAAAATCAATTACTAATGGAAAAGAATCTTGCTCTCTCTTTACAAGTAGAATCTATGTTAAGTCTTCAAAGGGAGAATGATCAATTACAGGAGATGTTAAATTTTAAACAAGGGACTAAATTATTCCTAAAACCAGCTCATGTTGTAAATAAGGGTATACAACCTAATCTTTTATCTATTGTTATAGATATTGGAAAAGAAGATAATGTTTTCCCAAACCAACCTGTTTTAACACCTAAAGGTGTAATAGGTAAAACGATTGAGGCTGGGAATGGAGCTTCGATTGTTCAGCTTATATCAGATATTAATTATCGTTTAAGTGTTAGAATACTTCCTAGTGGTGCAACGGGAATTCTACGATGGTTTGGTGAAGGTGAGGCGCAAGTGCGTGAAGTCCAAAAAAATGTTGAGATCAATATTGGCGATAAAGTTGTTACTTCTGGATTTAGTGAAATATATCCTGCTGGCCTCCCCGTTGGTGAAGTGGCTGGAGTTTATGACGAAAGAGGTAGTTTCCAAAAGATGGTTAATGTGACGTTACCAAATGATATAAGTACTTTCCAATATGTATTTGTTCTCATTGGAGATTCAAATGAAATTAAATAATTTTTTAATTCAAGGATTATCTATTTGGGTTTTGCAGTTATTTATATCTGATCTATTAATGTTGAATACAATTAGGCCAGATTTTTTAGTTATTTTAGTTTTATACTGGGCAATTAGGAATGGGCGATTTGTGGGTACTATTTCTGGATTTTTGATTGGGTTACTAATAGATTTATCAGGTACGGCTATGTTCTTTGGATTATCACCATTAATCTATTCTGTTACTGGATATTTAGGTGGTTATTTACAAGGAGCATTTATAAAATTAAATTTATTTTATTTTTCTTTATCATGGGTTGCCATTTTGTTACTACAGTTTTTTATTTTTTCTGTAGTCCAATATCAAGATATAATGATGCTTAATAATAAAATATTTTTTAGTAAGTGGATTGGAACTTCAATCTATACCTTATGCTTTGCTGGTATTTTACAATTTATTTTTCCTTTACATAGAATAGACTGATGCTTAAAGCTGAAAATATTGTTTCTTACCGTCAATATCTATTTGCGTTAATGATTACATGGGCTTTAGTAATAATTTTAATAATCCGATTCTTTCAAATTCAAATTCTTGGATATGCGCGTTATACTCAAAAAGCTGAAACTAATAGAATAAGAAAAGTTACGGCAACGGCTCCTCGTGGATTGATTCTAGATCGTAAAGGTAAAATACTTGTAGATAATTCCCCTACTTATGTGTTGACAGCAATTCCAGGAGAATTGAAAAATAAAAAACAAAAGTTTCAATTTATCTCTAGAATTATAGGTTTAGACTCTGTTAAAGTTTTAGAAAATTATAAGAAATATTATCGTGGAAAATTTACCCCAACTCGCCTAGCTAAAGATCTGACATTTAACCAGATTTCTCGCTTAGAGGAAAATAAGATTAATCTTGAAGGTATTTACTATGAACAATTCCCCGAGAGATATTTCCCTTCAAAAGTTAATGCATCACATATTCTAGGATATGTAAAAGAGATTGATAATGCGACACTTACTACTTTAAAAGATAAGAGCAACTATGAATTGGGAGATATGATTGGCTGGAATGGTCTAGAACAACAATATGAATTATTTTTAAAAGGTGTGAGGGGGATTTATTTTTATGAAGTAGATGCATTTGGTAGAGAAGTAGGTCATGTAGATGAATTAGATCCACAAAATCCTGAACCAGGTAATAATATAGTTACTACTCTTGATATGGATATCCAATATCATTTAGAGAGTCTTATGAAAGATAAAAAAGGTGTAATTATAGTTGGTAAACCTCGTACCGGGGAAATATTAGCAGCTATCAGTGCGCCTGATTTTAAGCCTGATTTGTTTACTGGGCTGATGCTTGAAGAAGAATGGAAAACTGTTTTGTACGATCCTGATAAGCCTCTTATTAATAGGATGGTTCAAGGACTTTATCCACCTGGATCAATTGTTAAAATGATAACGGCCATAACATTGCTTGAGAATTCTGAATTTGATCCAAATAAAACACAAGTTTGTGAAGGGCATTATCAATTCGGAGATCGACTTTTTGGTTGTTGGTGGGATGAAGGCCATGGTGAAATGGATCTTACTGCAGCCATGCTAAATTCATGTGATGTATATTTTTATAAGAATATTAGCCTAATTGGTTTTGATAACTTATCTGCGTCTTTTAAATCATTTGGATTTGGAGTTCCAACAAATATTGATATTTCTGGTGAAGCAATAGGCATTGTTCCATCTATTAGTTTTATGAATAAACGTTACGGGCGTTATGGTTGGAGTAAAGGTGCAATGTTAAATATTTGTATTGGCCAAGGTGAGTTACTAGTTACCCCAATACAAGTTTTTAATTATATTAATCTAATAGCTTCACGTGGTAAGGCTGGGCTACCTCATCTTGTTATGACTAATAATAAGATGCCCAATATTCAAAAGAATGTAAAACCAGAATTTTGGGATAAGATTATTAATGATATGAGTGAAGTCATATATAATACCAATGGTACTGGTAAGAACGCAAATCCCGGTATAAGTGGATTAAATGTATTTGGGAAGACTGGAACGGCCGAAAACCCTCATGGAAATACCCATGCTTGGTTTGTGGGTTGGGCCGAATATAATGAAGAGCAGTACTCAATGGTGATTTTGTTAGAGAATGCAGGATCGGGAGGATCTGTTGCAGCACCAATGGCACGTAAAATCTTAAAAAGTATATTTAATGATATCCAGGTGGCTAAAAATGATTAATATCTCTTTATCCCATCTTAAAGAAATACCGCCAAGAATTATTTGGTCTGTTTTATTTTTGACTGGTATAGGATTAATTGTTCTTCGCAGTATCTCTCAGCATAATTTTGGTGGATTATTTCAGAATCCTTTTACTAAACAATTAATTTTTTTAGGACCTGGACTGTGTCTTGCAATTATTATATTATTTATACCACGATATACAATCCACAAGTATTCTTATTTACTTTATTCAATAGGTATTCTACTTGTATTACTTCCATTTCTAGGGGATCCGCATGCAGGGACATATCGCTGGTTAAATATTGGTCTACCATTTTCAATACAACCCAGTGAGTTTGCAAAAGTATTTACAACGATTGCATTAGCCCGTTACCTATCAGATTATAATATTGAGATGAAGCAGTTTTCGGCTATTATTTTACCTATATTATTAGTTTTATTGCCAACAGCGGTAGTAATTAATCAGCCAGATTTAGGTACTGCAATCATAATGATGACACCTGGGCTAGCAATGTTATATTGGTCTGGAGCTCGTCCATTTTATCTATTTTTATTATTGGCCCCATTAATGAGTATGTTAACAGCATTCCATAATATTGCTTTTACATTGTGGGTTTTTGTATTGGGCTTATCTATTTATATCGCACATACTAGGAGATTTATCGCTTTAAGTTTATTCTTTGGTAATATATTTTTAGGGTTATTTTCACCATTTTTATGGAATTCATTAACATTATACCAACAGAATAGAATTCTTACATTTATTAATCCAGAAAAGGATCCTTTAGGGGTTGCTTATCAGATAATTCAGAGTAAAACAGCGATTGGATCTGGTGGAATACTTGGTAAAGGTTGGGGTGAGGGGACTCAAACACATCTTAAATTCTTACCGGTACAAGAGTCTGATTTTATCTTATCAGTTATGGGAGAAGAATTAGGTTTTATTACAGTATCATTTGTATTAATAGTATTTGGATTTTTAATCATGCAGATTATTAAACATTCTTATTTGTCTAAGGATCGCTTTTCTAGTTTGGCGTTAATTGGATTTGCGACAATTTTTATGTCTCATGTATTTGTAAATACTGCAATGACTGTAGGATTGATACCTGTAAAAGGACTTCCATTTCCATTTATATCTGCTGGTGGTTCCTTTTTAATTACCAGTTATATAATGATTGGTCTAATCTTAAAGTTGAGTGTGAATTATTCAGATTGAAAACTTATTTGATGGGATAATTACTAAAGGTAAATTAAACGTTAGTTTTCCGAACAATAACGGAACAATAATATGACAAACCATTCCATACAAAGAATAATATTTATTTTTCTGACTGTATTTAGTTTTACTTCGATATTAGTTGGTCAGAAAGATGTTGATAGAGAATTAAGACGATTAAATGCTAAAATTGACCGAATTCGTGTACAGGTTGACTCATTAGAATTAGATAACCAGATTCTCTTACCTGAGTTAATGTCGGCTTTTAAACAAGCTGTTAAGAGCAAAGCTCAACAAGATTCTGTAACATTAGTTATTCTAAAGAGAATTAATACTTTGAGTAATAAGATAGTATTATTAGAGAATCAGTCGAGATATATGGATAGTACTGCACTGGAGATCTTTAATAAACTTGTTTTAGTCGAAAATAAAATTGTTACATTAACGAATAGCTATAATGAAATGGCTCAATTAAAATCTGGTCAACCGATATCTTCAGAACCAAAATTTAATTCTGCGCAATATAAACAAACTTATATGAGAAGTTTAGGCCATTTTCAAAATCAAGAATTTTCTGAAGCTATTAAAGGTTTTGAAGATTTAGTAAGCTCTGACGCAACTAATGATCTTGCTGATAATAGTCAATATTGGTTAGCTGAGTGTTATTACTCTCAGAAAAATTTTAAAAGAGCAATTGTTGAGTTTGAAAAAGTGTTCACATATCCAGGAACTGATAAAGATGATGATGCCCAATTAAAAATAGGCTTATCGTACCAAAGTATGGGTAATGTGGATAAATCTCGTGAAGAATTTCAGCGTTTGATAGACTACTTTCCAGGTAGTGAATATTATCCTAAAGCCAAGGATGCGTTGAAACAGTTATCTATTAATTAATCCATTCTATAAAATAAATCTATGTCAAAAAAATTATATTATTTGACAACGGAGATTACTCCGTTTGCCAATGTATCACCTTTGGGAGATTTTTCTGCAAAAGTTCCACTTGCCTTACAAGAGAAAGGTCATGATATAAGAACCATTATTCCTAAGTATGGGTATGTAAGTGAAAGAAAATATATTCTTAGAGAAGTAATTAGGCTAAGAGAAATCCCATTCCAATTTAATGGAGAAGAGCAGATAGCTAGTGCAAAAAGTGCTTTTATTCCTAAAACACGTGTTCAAGTCTATTTTTTAGAAGATGATTATTGGTTTCAGCCTCTTACTAATCTTATATATAAATCTAAAAATGGTCGTATACTTTCAGATAATGGAGAACGCTATAGTTATTTTGCAAAAGCAGTGTTAAGTACTCTCCCTCATTTATTTTGGACTCCAGATATATTTATCTGTAATGGCTGGCAGAGTGCTATGGTACCAGGGATGTTTAAAAAACATTTTGATGGATTAAATGAATTTTATCAAGATATTAAGACTGTAATGGTAATTCATGAGATGGATGAGTATTCAACTGTATTACGTTCAGAATTAGAATTGGCTGAAGTTCCGATTGATAAATCATTAAAAGGGAAATCCTTAAATGTGTATGAAGTGGGAGCTTTTCAGGCAGATGCAATTATTATATTTGATAAACCAAAAAATCAGATATCTAAAAAACTACTTAAAAAAGCAGCATTTAAAGCAAATAATAAAAAAATATCTGTAATTAATTGGTCAGATGAAGAGAATCCTAATTACCTTGAAATTGCGGATGATATGGATAAAGTTATAAAGAAACTTTCCAGCTGATTTATAATATATATTAGTATATATGAAATTATTGAATTCTATTTTATATCTATTAGTCACATTTTTATTTATTATTTTTAGTTGGAATTGTTCGGAAGAACCAATTGAGAATGATTTATCAAATGTAAATCTTAAGATTGATACTCTCTTAATTGAAGATATTTCAGCTAATCCTTATTGGATAGCACCAAATCTTGGTTTAACGGACTATTTATATGTAGGACGTACAACTTATTTACACTCAGACTATACTTTTATTTCATTTTCAAATAATCAATATAATTGGGGAGCTTTTCTTGATTCAAATATTACTTCCTTTGATAGTCTAATATTTATAATCAATATTAGAGATAGTTTAACTAATCCCCCAAGCCTATGGTATAGTGCGGATTCACAATTTTCTGAGTCTAAAAGTACTTATCTAGATTTCTCAGAAGATATAGAGTCAGGGATGTCTTTTATTGGTGAACCTGATACAATATTATTTAAGGAAGATATCACAGATAATGACACATTAAAACATTTTTTCTATACCGAAATTAGATGGGATATAATGGATTTATTTGACGCAATAACAGATACAATTGATACGAATATTGTACGTACATTTATATTAACCCCAGGTAGTAATGATTCAACAATATTAAAAATATTTAGTAGAGAAGGGCTGACTAACTACGGACCTAAAATAAGGACTGTTCATAGAGTTACTCAAACCAGTAATGATTCAGTAATGACTGATACAATCAAAGGTCTACTATTGGCATCTAGTGATAAAACGATATATGAGCCGATTGATTTAGTTAAAGATTCTAGTAATATTGGTATAGGAAGTGGTGTTGGTCATCAATTTATTATGTCAATAAATTTTGATTCATTGTCTCTTCCGGATCGTGCATTAATTAGAGAATCAATTTTGACTTTACCGCTTGATACTACTACGATTATTGACAAGTTTAGAGTCTATATTAATCCTCTGGAAGAAGGAGTGGATACATCTTCTCTATTTTTTGAAGAAGATCCATATTCAGGTGTGGGTTTTCCATATATGGTAAATAATTTAACTGAGAATGGGATATTGGAAATTGAATTTGTAAAAAAATATTTACAAAATATATCACTTGGCAATGAAACTAATCTTGGATTTAAGGTCTTTGCAAGTCCACTGAATGATCCATTTGATTTTATTCGATTTAATCTGAATAATATACATAATCCACCTTCGTTAAAAATATTATATGTTACAAACTAATAAAATAATTATTCTTATATTTATTTTTTCATTATCCTATCCACAAGGATATATGAACGGATTGGGTTTAGGATATTTAAATGAAAACAGTGGTGCTTTAAATAGTACAAATGGTAGTAATAAACTAATACCTACTTATCAGGCAAGAATATCTTTATCGAATCCATCAACATGGTATAATTTAAAATATACCCATCTTTCGTTGGCTTATTCATCCTATAGTGCATCTATCGATGGACAATCGTTACTAAATGGTTATTCAAATATTTCTAGTGCAATTTGGATAATTCCAATAAAATCAAAAGCAGCATTTGGATTATCCATTGAACCGTATGCTGATCAGCGTTTATCTATAGAGCAAAATGATACAACCTATATTGATGCATTTGATCGTACAATAGGAACAACTAAATCACTAGATCAATATGGTGGTTTGCTAAAATTAAGATTAGGATCATCTTATGCTGTTCATGAACGTTTAGGGCTTGGATTTGCAATAGATTTATTATTTGGATCATCAAGAAAAAATGAGTCTCTATTTTTTGATGCAATTTCAGTGGTCCAAACTTCACAAAATCGTTATTCCGGTTTATTAAGTGAATTATTTTTTAATTATAAATTCTCTGAAAATATTTTTGCCTATGGTAGTGTATCTAAAGCAATTAATCCCGTAGATGTGTTAATAACTGATAGATTTCTGTTTGATGATGTTAATCTTAATGGTTATCATGATCCATTTGATTCTCCGGCAATTGATAGTGTAGATGCTAGTCCTGAAGTCAGGCTAGTTGATGTACATAATCCTTTAACTTATTCAATAGGATTACAGACAACTATTAATCAAAATAAAGCCTTATCTATTGAATATATAGCTTATTCAGATGCAGCTGGAAAACTTAACCTTATCAATGCTGGATTAAATGATTATATTGAACTCTCAAATCATATTAGTCTATCTTTTACTAGGTTTCCTAAAGATCTATCCACTCAAGTTTTTGATAAATTTATTTTTCGAGCAGGTGCAGTGTTTAAAGATCATGAGTTAGGACTTACTGGAAATAATATAAGAGAATTAGGATGCTTAATGGGTTTAGGATTTAAATTTAAGAATGTAGGAAATCAAATTGATTTAAACCTATATCTTGGTAATAGAACACATTCAAATAATTATCACAATGAATTTATAAAACAATTACAGGTTGGTATTAGTCTGGCTGATCTTTGGTTTGTAAAAAGGAGACAAAAATAATTATGAAGAAAGTCAAAATATTGACTATATCATTTATAGCGTTATTATTAACAATGTGTGTTCCTCCTGATGGTAGTTCATCAAAGGATACAGCATTAGATAAAGCTAAATTAGATTCTTTACGCCAATTACGATGCCCGAGGTTAATGAGTAGTGCTGCTGAGTATTATAATAACCGTGATTGGAATCAAACTGTTAAAATTTATAGTGAGATTACATCTCTAGACTGTGATGAATGGAACCCCGTATATGCACCTCCGCAGGAGATTTATCAATATTATGCAGTTGCATATGAAAATTTAGGGAAATTTGATAGTGCAGAATTTGTATTACTAGATGGCTTGCAAAAACTACCGAATAGTATTGAGTTAAGAAAACGTTTAGCCTATTCTTATAAAAGACAAAACAAAATTGATCGAGAAATTATTGAATATGAGCGAATAGTAGATATGGCACCAGATGATGTTTCGATTATGAATGATTTATCAAAATTATATAAAGACCAAAATAGATATGATGATCAAATTTTTATTTTAGAAAAAATATTAAAAATTGACCCAAGTAATGAAATAGCGCAAAGTGAACTTGCGATGGCATTTGAGATTAGTGGTAAAGATCCATTAGATGTTTATCGTAAAAGATACGATAATAATCCTGATAATTTAAGTTATGGATTAGACTATGCTGAAAGATTAGGTAATGTAGATCGTTATGATGATGCAATACCAATATTAGAATTAGTTGTTTCAAAAGATCCAAGTAGTAAACTTGCATATAAAAGATTAGCAGATGCCTATAAGGAAGTAGATGACTTAGATAAAGC
>MDTC01218219.1_pt1 | contig 12591 bp, 11 predicted proteins | sample 811181 | NCBI WGS metagenome assembly MDTC01 (sample SAMN05326644, study PRJNA326480) | marine metagenome | isolation source: seawater | place: Pacific Ocean: North | collected 2011 | reverse complement strand
TGAATCAAATTTGAGTGGTAGATATCTCAATTTAGATCATCTAAAGCCTCTTTATGAAATTTACAATAAAGAGTTCAATATATCTAAATTAGGTGTTTCTGAATTAGGAGAAGAAATTTCATTAGTAGAAATTGGTTCTGGACCTTTTAAAGTTTTTGCTTGGTCTCAAATGCATGGTAACGAATCTACTACTACCAAAGCACTATTTGATTTTTTTAAATTTTTATTCAAATCTGATGATTTTAAGAGTGAAATTAGGAACTTTAAAAAGAAATTCACCCTTTACGTCATACCGATGTTAAATCCGGATGGAGCACGCTTATATACAAGAAATAATGCTAATGGTGTCGATTTAAATCGAGATGCTCAAAATTTATCACAAATTGAGAGTGTTATTTTAATTAATGCTTTTAATAGTATCCAACCCGATTTGTGTCTTAATTTACACGGACAACGTTCTGTTTTTGGTTTAGAATCTGGTTTTCCAGCTGCAATTTCCTTTTTGTCTCCTTCTTCAAACAGTGAGCGAACGATAACTTCATCAAGAAAAAAATCGATGAAAATGATTGTAGGAATCAGTAACTATCTAGAGGGCTTTATAAAAGGGAAAATTGGTCGTTATGACGATACATTTAATCAGAATTGTTTTGGTGACTTTTTCCAATTGAGTGGGATACCTGTAATTTTATTTGAAGCAGGTCATATTTCCAATGATTACCTTAGAGAGGAAACAAGAAAATATTTATTTTATTCTTTTGTTTCGTTATTTGGCTTAAATAACTTCAAAATTAATATTAAATCCTATAAAGATTATTTTAAAATCCCAGAAAATAAAAAGAATTATTATGATTTTATTTTAAGAAATGTTTTTATTGGTAATGAATCTAAAAAAATATCATTAGCCATTCAATTTAAAGAGTCTTTGGTTCAAAATGAAATAAAATTTATTCCAATACTTACAGATATTGGTGCTTTGAAAAATAAGTTTGGACATAAAGAAATTGATGGAAATTTAGCGAATGTGTTAGTGAATTCTCAAAATATTATTGAAATTGGCTCTGTTATTTCAGTTATCAGCAATAAAAAAGACGAATCACTAAAATATTTTGATAATAATTGTTTTGAGTTTTAGTATTAGTTAGTAAATTAGTGCTCTACAATTAAAAGAATGGCAAAATTTAAATTAGACGATACCGATCACAAGATTCTAGATATGTTAATTGAAAACACTAGAACACCTTTTACTGATATAGCGAAAAAGCTTAATATTTCAGCAGGTACGGTTCATGTTAGGGTAAGAAAAATGGAAGATATTAAATTAATTACGGGTTCTTCTCTTACACTGGATTATAAAAAGTTAGGCTATTCTTTTATCGCTTATGTTGGAGTATTTCTTAACAAAACATCCCAAACACAATTTGTTTTAGAACGTATAAGTGAAATTCCATTTGTTACAGTAGCTCACGTCACAACGGGTCGTTTTAATATTTTTTGTAAAATAAGAGCAAAAGATACCACTCAGGCTAAAAATATCATTTATCAATTAGATGATATTGAAGGAGTTACTCGAACTGAAAGTATGATATCGCTTGAAGAAAGTATCAATGACAAAAAGCGTTTAATGCATTCTATTTTCAATGAATTCTAATATTGGAATTTAAAGGACTGTTAATTAGCCTACTATCAGGATAATCATCCTTAATTAATTTTGATCTATATTCTGATAATAATCAAATGCTTTGAATATTTTATCTTGAGACACTTCACAGTTAAGTTGATGTTTTCCTATATCATTTAACAAAACAAATAAAACTTTGTTATCGTGTTTTTTCTTGTCGTGTTCTAATAATTTGATGATACTTTTAATATCATTTTGATCAAATTCAACTTTTTTAAATTTATTGAATATATAAGTGCTTATTTCTTTGAGCTTTTCTTTTGGGAAACCACATTGAATGTGTGAAATGTAGGTAGTTAGTACCATACCAATTGCTATAGCCTCACCATGGAGTAAGGACGTTTTGGAATGGTCACCAAGACTATAAGATTCAATTGCATGTCCTAGAGTATGGCCATAGTTAAGTGATTTTCTGATGTTTTTTTCAAATGGATCAATAGTAATGATGTTATTTTTGACTAGCACCGATTCCCAAATAATAGCATCCATTTCGTCAATATTTAATTCTTTAAAAATTTTAATTTTATCCCAATAACTTTCAGAGTCAATAATACCATGTTTGATAACTTCTGCATATCCAGCATTAAGTTCCTTTATTGGCAGGGTATTTAAAAATGCTTTACAGATTATAACCATAGTAGGATTGTTGATGACACCAATTTGATTTTTTATAATTCCAAGATCGACCCCATTTTTTCCTCCTATGGATGCATCTACCATTGCTAATAAAGTGGTTGGAATATTGATAAATTGAATCCCTCTCATAAAAGTTGAAGCCACAAAACCTCCTATGTCAGTTACCACTCCGCCGCCAAGATTGATTAATAGACTTTGCCTATCGGCACTATTTTCAGATAATTGATTCCATAAATATTCACATGTTTTTATGTTTTTATGTACTTCACCTACTTGTATTTCAAGTACTTTATAATTGTCTTTTATCTCTAATTTATTTAGCATAAAAGTTAAACAATATTTTAAGGTATTTGCATCCACTAATATAAAGATGGTGGATGGTTTTAAATCATTAATCTTAGTATTTAGGATATCCCACTTTGAAGAACTAAAATATACCGAGCCTTTATTTTTAACGATTTCTCTCAAATTTTAATAATAGGTTATTTTAAACCTCAAAGCTAAATATATAAATTGATTAAATCGAATTTCAATGCTTAAATATTGTTCATTGTAAGTTTTAAAAACAAAAAAAAGTTTAAAATTTATTACCTTTGTATGATAATTTTTAGCATATATTTTTTTAGTAAAATAATATTTCTTCATCACAATGACCACCAATTCTATTTTTGAAAATACCGAGGTTGCTTTTAAACTTAAAAGTGATTCTCAACTTGAGCGTGCTTATTTTTTATTCAAAATGATTGCTAAAGAACCCTTGGTAAAAATTGGTGCCGTGGTAACTAAATTCGCTTTAAATGCACACTTACCTGTGGAGGGATTAATTCGTTCTACTGTTTTTGATCATTTTTGTGGTGGTATCAATCAAAATGATTGTATTCCTGTAGTTGATAGTCTATCAAAATTAGGGGTTAAATCTGTATTGGATTATTCAGTTGAGGGTAAGGAAGGAGAGGAACAATTCATAAGTACCTTGAATAAAGTTATTGAATTAACAGCTTTTTCAAAAATTAAAAATGCTATGCCATTTTCTGTTTTTAAACCTACTGGGTTAGGACGATTTGAATTATTTCAAAAGGTTACTGAAAAAATAGAATTATCTGATCAAGAAGTCATTGAGTGGTCACTAGTCAAAAAAAGATTTGATGTAGCAAGTAATAGCGCTTCACAAGCAAATATTAAACTTTTAATAGATGCGGAAGAGTCCTGGATGCAGGGAGCAGCAGACGAAATCTGTACAGATTTAATGGCTAAATACAATCAGAAAAAGGTAGTCGTTTTTAATACTTTACAATGCTATCGATGGGATCGATTAAATTACTTAAAAGAAGAGCACAAGAAAGCACTTGCCAATGGATATAAATTAGGATATAAAATAGTTAGGGGTGCTTACCTTGAAAAGGAAAATGAAAGAGCTGAAGCTAAGGGCTATAAATCACCAATTTGCGCAACAAAAACAGCTACTGATACTTGTTTTAACGAAGTTTTAAACTATATTTTAAATAATTTAAGTGAAATAGAATTATTCATTGGAACTCATAATGAAGAAAGTACTTATTTAGCTCTCCATCAAATGAAAGAAAAAAAAATTGCTAAAAACGACTCAAGAGTTTGGTTCGGTCAACTTTATGGCATGAGTGATCATATAACATTTAATTTAGCTAAATTAGGCTACGGTGTTGCAAAATATATTCCTTTTGGTCCAGTCAAGGACGTGATGCCTTATTTAATTAGGAGGGCTGAGGAAAACACTTCAGTTGCGGGTCAAACAAGCAGAGAACTTTCGCTCATTAAAAAAGAAAAACAAAGAAGAAAGTTATAACTTATTTTTTGATTTCAATTTCTTGCAAAATTGCTATTTTATCACAATTTTCAATTGTTAGATATAACAATTTAATTTTAGATTCAATAGCTATTGGGAATTCTATCTGATATATTTTACAGGAATCTAAAGAGGTATTACTTTTTGAAAATAGCACATTACCGTCTTTAAGAGCTAAAGAAATGAAAGAAGTGTCTAGTCTATTTTCCTTAAGAGTAGCTATACTTTTTAAACTTAACTTTCGGTCTTTATTTCGAATATTTTTTAATACTCTAGCATTTGGACTGTAATCAAATTCACAAGATGCTCCACTACCGCCAATAAAAAAGAATAATAAAACAATTCCAATTGTAAAACCTCCGAAATAAAATGCAAACCTTTTTAAAATACTCATTACCTATTTAGTTATTAGAATCTTTTAAAAAATATATTTTTAAAACAAGAGAATATTTAGATCGCTGTAGGGTAAACCAAACCAATCAGCAACTGCTTTATTTGTAAGAATTCCACGGTAAAAATACAATCCATTTTTTAAACCTGAATCAAATCTAATCGCATTTTCTAAACCACCAGACTCAGCCATATTTAAAAGATATGGAGTAAATATGTTACTGATGGAAATTGAGGCAGTTTTAGGATATCTGGCTGGAATATTGGGGACACCATAATGGATAACTCCATGTTTTACTTTAGTTGGTTTATCATGACTCGTAATTTCAGTAGTTTCAAAACAGCCTCCCGTATCGATACTAACGTCAATTATTACAGCGCCATTTTTCATTTTTTCCACCATATTTTCAGTTACAACTACCGGAGCCCTATTCGTTCCTTTTAAAGCACCAATAGCTACATCACATCGTCTTAATGCTTTCATAAGATATTTAGGTTGTAAAGTAGAGGTAAACAAGGGTCTTCCAACTTTAACTTGAAAATTCCTTAATCTTGTTATTGAGGTATCAAATACTTTAACATTAGCACCTAAACCAAGTGCTGATCTAGTGGCATATTCACCAACTGTACCTGCTCCAATAACGACAACTTCAGCAGGAGGAACACCACTTATATTACCAAAAAGCATTCCGTTACTTAATTCGTTATTGGCCATTAGCTCAGATGCTATTAATACCGAAGCGGTTCCAGCAATTTCACTGAGCGCTTTAACTGCAGGATAGCTGTGTGCCTCATCTTTAATAAATTCGAAAGCAAGTGCTGTTATTTTCTTTTTTGCTAATGCTTCAAAATAAATTTTATCACGTGTTTTGAGTTGTAGAGCTGTTATTAAAATAGTTTCAGGTTTAATTAGCTCAATTTCGTCTATTGAAGGAGGTTCAACTTTTAGGATGATAGGACAAGCATAAACCTTTTTTTTATCTTCAGTAAGTTCAGCACCAGATTCACTATAGTCCGTATCCGAAAATCCCGCTTTTTCACCAGCACCTTTTTCAATTAAAACTCGATGATCATTAGCAATTATAGCGGCAACAGCGTCGGGCGTTAGACAAATTCTTTTTTCTTGAAAATGAGTTTCTTTGGGCAACCCTATGAAAAGTTTACCTTTTTGATTTATAATTTCTAGGGTTTCTTCCTGGGGAAGTAACTGTTCTTTTGTAAAAGGAGATTTAATATTGGACATTATTTTTTTGTTGCAAGGACTAAGTTACGCAAATTAAACTATTTCATAATACCATATTCAAAGTTCTAGTACCATTTTTATTTTTAACCATTTCAATTTTTGTACTATTTGTTGGTAAAAGATTATTAATTTTTTCAGGCCATTCAATCAACTTCCAATGTTCAGAAAAAAAATAATCTTCAATACCTATATCTAGTGCTTCTTCCTCGGTTTTTATTCTGTAGAAATCGAAATGATATATTTTATCTTTCGCTATTTCATATTCATTTACTAACGAAAAAGTAGGACTATTTATAACATCAGTAACTCCTAATTGCTTAGATATTTCTTTTATTAAAGTTGTTTTTCCGACTCCCATTGTTCCATAAAAAAGAAGTGTTTTATTGGAAACTTTTAGCAATATTTCCTTAGCAACAAAGGGAAGGTCTTGAAGATTAAAATTGAATTCCATCATGGAAGTTTGTCCAAAAATACAAATTATTACCGATTGTTATTAAAATATTTAATCTAAAAGAAAGCATATCTATTTTGGGTCTAATACGATGTAAGGAATCATAACTTCCTCCATAGAAACACCACCGTGCTGATAGGTATTCTTGTAATAACTTACAAAATGATTGTATCTATTGGGATATGCAAAAAACATATCACTTTTTGCAAATATGAAGGAACTACTCATGTTAATTGCCGGTAAGTGAATTTTTTTTGGGTCTTTTGAAACTAAAACATCTTTTTCATCGTAAGAAAGACTTTTTCCTGTTTTATATCTTAAGTTGGAGCTTATATTTTTATCTCCAATGACTTTAGTCGGATATTTTACATTAATAGTTCCATGATCTGTTGTAATAATTAATTTAAACCCTAAGAGTGATGCTTGTTGAATAATATCTAACAATGGAGAGTTTTTAAACCAACTTTGTGTCAAAGATCTATAGGATTTATCAGTAGAGGCTAATTCTTTTATGACCTCCATCTCAGTCTTGGAGTGAGAAAGCATATCTACGAAATTATAAACTACTGCAATTAACTCATTATTTTTATAAGACCTAAAATTATCAGATAATTTTTTTCCTTGTTTTAAACTTGATATTTTATGGTAACTCCAATTAAGTTTTTTACCAAGTCTTTGTAATTGAGCTTCTAAAAAATCTTTTTCAAACATATTTTTACCACCTTCGTCTGTATCATTTAACCAAAGATTTGGATGTAATTTTTCCATTTCACTTGGCATTAAACCAGAAAATATAGAGTTTCTTGCATATTGAGTTGCAGTTGGTAAAATACTATAATAGAGTTCTTCAGTATCTTTTTTAAAACTACTATTTAAAAAAGGTTCAAAAGCTTTCCATTGATCATATCTTAAATTATCTATTACTACAAACAGTGTTTTTTGTTTTTCAATTACAGGTAAAACTTTATTTTTAAATAAGGTGTGAGATAGAGTTGGATTGCCTTCCTCTGAGTTAAACCATTTAGGGTAGCTTTTATCAATAAATTTACAAAACTGAATGTTTGCTTCATTCTTTTGGGACTCTAAAATTTCAAACATACCAGAATCGTCAATATTTTCAAGTTCTAATTCCCAATAAACAAGTTTTTGGTACATTTCAATCCACTCTTCATGGCTATTGATCATTGACAATTCAGTAGCAATTTTTCTAAATTCTTGCTGATACGAAGAGGTAGTTTTTTCAGATACAAGTCTAGTGAGGTCAAGATTCTTTTTTAAGCTTAATAATATTTGGTTCGGATTAACAGGTTTTATGAGGTAATCAGCAATTTTAGATCCAATAGCTTCTTCCATAATATATTCCTCTTCACTTTTAGTTATCATTACCACAGGAAGGTTTGCTTGATATTCTTTGATTTCTGCTAAAGTTTCAATCCCAGTTAGACCTGGCATATTTTCGTCAAGAAATACAATATCAAAATTCTGTTTTTTTATTTCTTCGAGGGCTTCAGTTCCACTCAAAGCTTTAGTAACGTTATAATTCTTTTTTTCAAGAAAAATGATATGTGGCTTTAATAATTCTATTTCATCATCGACCCAAAGTACTTTTATTTCACTCATATATGTATATTTGTTTTTAAATTAAAGACTTTATTCTCTAAAACAAAAATAATTTCGTCATTCTTTAAGATATATTAAAAATCAAAAAAATAAATTTTGAATTCCCAGAACAAGCTTAAAATTATTAACGATCCAATCTATGGTTTTATTACCATACCTAGCCCAATCATTTTTGAACTTATTGAACATAGGTACTTTCAAAGGTTGAGGAGAATTTCTCAGATGGGTATGTCGTATCTGGTTTATCCAGGAGCTCATCACACTCGATTTCAACATGCTATTGGAGCGATGTATTTAATGCAAAAAGCGGTTCAAACCCTTGTATTTAAGGGTGTTAAAATTTCTACTGAAGAATCCGAAGCTTTGTATATAGCCATATTGCTTCACGATATAGGTCATGGTCCTTTTTCTCACGCGATGGAACATAGTATTGTTGAGGGGATAGATCATGAATCTATTTCATTGTTATTCATGTCTGAACTTAATAAAGAATTTAACAACAGATTAACATTGGCAATTCAAATTTTCAGTGATAACTACCACAGAAACTTTTTTTATCAATTAATTTCCGGACAATTAGATATGGATCGTCTAGATTATTTAAAACGTGATAGTTTTTACACTGGGGTTTCAGAGGGTTCAATTAATTCGGAGAGATTAATTAGTATGTTAAATGTAGTGGAGGATAAACTGGTGGTTGAAGAAAAAGGTATTTATTCTGTTGAAAAATTTATTATAGCACGAAGATTAATGTATTGGCAAGTATACTTACACAAGACAAGTTTAGTTGCTGAACAATTATTGACAAGACTCCTAAAAAGAGCAAAATATTTGGTTACCAATGGAGTGGTTGTTAAAGCTAGTAAGCATTTAAATTTTTTCCTAAATTGTACTATAACTAAAAAAACAATTAACAGCGAAATTCTTGATGAATTTGCTAATTTAGATGATAATGATATAATTTCTGCAATGAAATCTTGGCAATACGAAGATGATTTTGTGTTAAGTAATATATCTAAGATGTTATTAAATAGAGAATTACTTAAAATTGAGATTCAAATAGAAGAATTTGATAGAGAATATTTAAGTGAATCCAAGCAAAAATTAATGGCTCGATATTCAATTACCGACGAGGAAGCCTCTTATTTTGTATTTAAAGGACAAATTACAAATCAAGCCTATAGTATGAAAAAGGAGACCATAGATTTGTACACTAAGCAGGGAAAAACCATAGATGTTGCTAATGCCAGTGATCATTTTAACTTAAAAGCGTTATCAAAAAAAGTGGTAAAGAATTATATGTGCTACCCAAAAACAAATAACTAAACCTTTTTTTTTACTTTTGCAGTAAATGAATATTTTATAAAACCATTATTTTGAAATTTACAGCAGCGCAAATCGCAGTTATTTTAGAAGGTGAAGTTGAAGGTAATCCTGAAATAGAAGTCTCTAAACTTTCGAAAATAGAAGAAGGAGAACCAGAAAGCTTAAGTTTTCTTGCAAATCCAAAATACACACAGTTCATATATACTACCAAAGCCTCAATAGTCATTGTTAACAAGATTTTCAAGGCTGAAAAAGAAATCAATAGTACTTTGATTAGAGTTGAAGATGCCTATAAATCTTTTTCAAAACTATTGGAATATTACAATCAAGTAAAAATGAATAAAACAGGAATCGAAAGTCCTGTTTTTATATCAAAAAGTGCAACATATGGTGATAATATCTATATAGGAGCCTTTGCTTATTTGGGAGAAAATACTAAGATTGGAAATAACACAAAAATTTATCCTAATGTTTACATCGGTGATAATGTAGTCATTGGAGACAATGTTATATTATTTTCTGGAGCTAAAATATATTCAGATACCTTAATTGGGAATAACTGCGTTATTCATAGTAGTGCTATCCTAGGAGCTGATGGATTTGGATTTACTCCAAATGAACAGGGAGAGTTTATAAAAGTACCACAAACCGGTAATGTTATAATTGAAGATAATGTTGATGTTGGTGCTGCGACCTCGATAGATAGAGCTACCTTAGGTTCAACTATTATAAGAAAAGGTGTTAAACTTGATAATCATATACAAATTGCACACAATGTAGAAATTGGAAAAAATACTGTTATTGCTGCACAAACCGGAATAGCTGGTTCCACAAAAATCGGTGAAAATTGTATGATTGGTGGGCAAGTTGGGATTGTTGGACATATTACCATAGGGAATAATGTAAAAATTCAAGCACAGAGTGGTATCGGTCGAAATTTGAAAGATAACGAAACATTACAAGGATCACCAGCTTTACCTTATAGTGATTATAACAAGAGTTATGTTCATTTTAAAAATTTACCAAAAACTATGAATAGAATAAGTATATTAGAGAAAACTATTACCAATGACTAGTCTAGACATCAAACAAAAAACTATAGCTAAAGAAGTTTCTCTTTCTGGTGTAGGATTACACACTGGAAAATCTGTAACAATGACCTTTAAACCTGCTCCAGAAAATTATGGTTATTCATTTATTCGTGTAGATTTAGAAGGAAAACCATTAATTGAAGCAGATGCAAATTACGTAGTTACTACTCAAAGAGGAACAAACCTTGAAAAACACGGAGTTACTATTAATACTTCTGAGCATGTATTAGCTGCTTTAGTTGGATTGGGTATTGATAATTGTATTATTGAGTTAGACGCTTCCGAGCCACCAATTATGGACGGATCATCTAAATTTTTCATTGAGAAACTAGAATTGGCAGGAATTAGAGAACAAGAAGCATTTGTTGAAGAATATGTAGTTAAAGATATTATAACCTACAAAGATGAGAAAACAGGTAGCGAAATAATAGTAATGCCCTCTGACAACTACCAACTAACAACAATGGTAGATTTTGGCACCAACATATTAGGTACTCAAAATGCATCAATTGATGATATATCTGAATTTAAATCTGAAATATCAGATTCTAGAACTTTTAGCTTTTTACATGAAATAGAAATGCTTTTAGATAATGGTTTGATAAAAGGTGGAGATTTAAATAATGCTATTGTTTATGTAGATAAAGAATTATCCCCAGAAACGATGGATAAGTTGCGCGTTGCGTTTGGAAAAGATAATATTTCTGTAAAACCAAATGGTATTTTAGATAATTTGAATTTACACCACCCCAATGAAGCTGCAAGACATAAGCTTTTAGATGTAATAGGAGATTTAGCATTGGTAGGGACTCGAATAAGAGGTAAGGTAATTGCGAATAAGCCTGGACATTTTGTAAATACACAGTTTGCAAAAAAATTATCTAAAATTATCAAATTAGAAAAAAGAAATAAAGTTCCAGTTTTTGATTTACTAAAGAAGCCTGTCAAAGATATCAATGCTATTATGGAAGTTTTACCTCATAGACCTCCCTTTTTATTTATAGATAAAATATTGGATTTGACAGAAACTCGTGTTGTTGGATTAAAAAATGTAACTATGAATGAACCTTTCTTTGAAGGCCATTTTCCGGGAGCACCCGTTATGCCAGGAGTATTAATTGTAGAGGCTATGGCTCAGGTAGGAGGGATTTTAGCATTAAGTAAAGTTCCAGATCCTGAAAATTATCTAACCTATTTTTTAAAAATAAATAATGTTAAGTTTAAAAAACAAGTAAATCCAGGAGATACATTAATTTTTGATCTTACTTTAGATGAACCAATTCGTAGGGGAATTTGTACAATGACAGGAAAGGCTTTTGTTAATGGTAAACTAGTAACTGAGGCTGAATTAATGGCTCAAATTGTAAAAACTAAAAATATTTAAATGAATCAACCACTAGCTTACGTTCATCCGGGCGCAAAAATTGCTAAAAATGTAGTTATAGAACCTTTTACAACGATACACAATAATGTTGTAATAGGAGAAGGTACCTGGATCGGATCTAATGTAACTATCATGGAAGGAGCCCGAATAGGTAAAAACTGTAATATTTTTCCTGGTTCAGTTATCTCTGCAGTCCCTCAAGATTTAAAATTTCAAGATGAAGAAACTATTGTTGAAATTGGTGATAACACAACATTAAGAGAGTATGTTACCATAAATCGAGGAACGGTAGATAAAGGTAAAACCGTCGTTGGAAAAAATTGTTTAATTATGGCGTATTGTCATATTGCGCATGATTGTGTTGTTGGTGATAATTGTATCTTTTCAAATAATAGTACTTTAGCTGGCCATGTAACCGTTGGAAATCATGTAATTTTAGCTGGTATGACTGCTGTTCATCAATTTTGTACTATTGGACAACATGCATTTATTACTGGTGGTTCGCTAGTAAGAAAAGATGTCCCCCCTTTTGTTAAAGGAGCAAGGGAACCAATGTCTTACGTAGGTATAAATTCCATTGGATTGCGAAGAAGGGGTTTTAAATCTGGAAAAATAAGAGAAATCCAAAATATATATAGAATATTATATCAAAAAAGTTATAATAACTCTCAAGCAGCCAGGCTAATTGAAGCTGAAATGGAAGCAACTAATGAAAGAGATGAAATATTACAATTTATAAAAAATTCTAAGCGAGGAATAATGAAAGGTTATTTTTCTAACTAACAAAAAAATTATGGCGAGTACTTCAGATATTAGAAAAGGGTTGTGTATTAAATACAATCACGATATTTATAAAATTATTGAATTTTTACATGTAAAACCTGGAAAAGGTCCTGCATTTGTTAGAACAAAACTTAAAAGTGTAACCTCTGGAAAAGTTATAGACAATA
>MDTC01092626.1_pt1 | contig 12593 bp, 9 predicted proteins | sample 811181 | NCBI WGS metagenome assembly MDTC01 (sample SAMN05326644, study PRJNA326480) | marine metagenome | isolation source: seawater | place: Pacific Ocean: North | collected 2011 | reverse complement strand
GGTATGTCTCCAGTGCACGTCCCTCAATTACCTGAGTCAGCACCGTTCAATGTCATTCAGCGTCAATGGCTCAACGGCTACTTGGCAGCCCTCTGCCCTTCGCTCGAGTCTCCGGCGACGGCCGTAGCACCGAAAAAACGAGTCCTTGTGATGTATGCCAGTCAGTCGGGCAATAGCGAAAATCTAGCAGAAAGCTTTGGTGAGCAATTGGCTGCCGCGGGCTTTGATGCTCCGGTGATGGCTGCCGATGAAGAAATTGATCTCACCAAGGAGAAGACGCTGCTGCTGATCGCTAGCACGTGGGGTGAGGGTGATCCTCCTGACAATGCGGTGGATTGGTGGAAAGCTTTGTGTGTAGAGAATCATCCACGCTTGGAACAACTGCGCTTCGGTGTGTTGGCATTGGGCGACAGCAATTACTTGGAGTTTTGTGGCATGGGTAAGAAGTTCGATGCACGCTTAGAAGCACTGGGGGCCACGCGGTTTGTCGAGCGTACCGATTGTGACACTGACTTTGAAGAGCCCGCTGAAGCTTGGTTCGCCAGCGTGTTAGACAGTTTGGGCTCGGATTTGAAACCAACTGAAGCAACGGTCGCAGCGCCTAGGAAGACCATCGCCTATTCTAAGAAGAACCCATTTCCCGCACTGTTGCGGAGCAATCGTCTTCTGAACGCGGCAAACTCTGAGCGCGACACTCGACACTTTGAGCTCAGCATAGAAGGCTCTGGGCTGAGTTATGAAGTTGGTGATGTGCTGGGGGTATTCCCGAATAACGACCCAACAGCAGTTAGCGAGCTGATCGATACACTTGGCTTGGATAGTGATGCCTTGGTGCCACTGCCTGATGGTTCAGGCCAAACCACGCTTCGCGACGCTTTGATCAAGCATTATGACATTGGCACCGTGAATCGGAAACTGAGGGACGCATGGCCGTCTGAAAAGCCCTTGCCCGAAGACTGCGACCCTCACGAAGTCATCGATTTGGCACAGGCTTGTCCGGCCACTTTTGCCGATGGTGAAGCTTTTGTGAAGATCTTGCGCAAACTTGGACCAAGGCTGTACTCCATTTCTTCCAGCCCGAAAGCGCACCCGAATGAAGTGCACCTGACTGTGGCAAAGGTTACCTATGAGATTGGTGGCAGGCCACGCAAAGGCGTCTGTTCTACTTACTTGTCGGACCGCGTCAATGGTGATGGCACCGTGCGTGTCTTCCTACAGCACGTGAAGCATTTCAAATTGCCCGCTGATTTAAGCACTCCAGTGATCATGATTGGCCCAGGCACTGGCATTGCACCCTTCCGGGCGTTTCTTGAGGAACGTGCTGCCACCAAAGCGCCTGGAAAGAATTGGCTATTCTTTGGCAACCCTCACCAAGCTACTGACTGGTTTTACCGTGAAGAACTAGAAGCGATGCAAGAGACGAAGGTTCTAAGTCGCTTTAGCACAGCTTGGTCACGTGATCAAGATGCCAAAGTGTATGTGCAACATCGCTTGCGCGAAGAAGGTGCCGAACTTTGGCAATGGCTCAAGAATGGTGCCCATGTGTATGTGTGTGGCGATGCAAAACGAATGGCCAAGGATGTCGAGGCCGCATTGCACGCGGTGATCGATGAGCACGGCAAGGTCGATGCCACTACGTACGTTGCAGAGATGAAGAAGGCCAAGCGGTATCAGCGTGACGTATATTAGTTTCCTTCATGGGTGTGATGAAACATATGAACGGGCCTCATGTTGTTCTTAAAGCCGATTGGCATGGATGAGGCTTTGTTGAGAAGGATGTCCACCCAGTTGGTTCCAAACGCCATCGCAGGCACGCCTTCATCGCCTGAACAAAAAGCTTATCTCGATGGCTTTTTCACTGCCTTGAGTAATCGCGGAGTGAGCTTTGCGGATGTGCAGCCCGAGGCGGGCCCGCAACCGAAGAAGATCATTCCAGAGGAGAAGATCAAACAGGAGCTGCATCCCTTTGATGCCTTGTCAGTATTGCACAAGCGTGCAAAAGCCAATGAGCCTCCAGAGAAAGAGGACATCTTTCGATTCAAGTGGAATGGGCTGTTCTGGTTAGGCCCAATGCATGAAGGTTATATGTGCCGTTTACGCATGCCGGGCGGCGTGGTCTCGTCCTATCAGTTGCGCGAATTGGCCTCGATTGCCGATGATCTCGCCTGGGGATACTTGCAGATCACCACGCGCAACAATGTTCAGCTGCGCGTGATCGAAACGAAGGACACGCCAGAGTTGCTACGCCGTGTGCAAGACTGCGGACTGCACTCGCGAGGTGCGGGTGCGGACAACCTACGTAACTTCACCGCGAGCCCAACGGCGGGATTTGATCCGTATGAACTGATCAACGTCATGCCGCACATTCAGGACTTGGCCCACACCATCATCAACCACAACGAGTTCTATGATCTGCCGCGCAAGTTTAACGTCTCCTATGACGGCGGCGGTTTGGTACGTGTGGCCGAAGACACCAATGACATCGGACTGCGTGCGGTACGGCTAACGGACCCTCCAGAAGGCCATTCCTTGCATGGGCAAGTGACAGCGGGTGTTTGGTTTCAAGTTTTGTTAGGCGGCGTCACCGGTCATCAGGAGTTTGCAGAGGACAGCGGTGTTTTGTGTCACCCTGACGACGCTACGGATTTGGTGACGGCTTTGATTCGGGTCTACATTCGTAACGGTAACCGAAGCAATCGGGGCAAGTCGCGATTGATCTACCTCTTGAAAGAATGGGGCCTGGACAAGTATCTGAATGAAGTCGAAGCTGTGATAGATAGACCACTGATTCGTGGGGCGATTGAGGAGCTCATCATGTCTGGTGACAAACCGAAGGTGCCCCATGCGCATGTTGGAGCACACCCCCAGTCCCAGTTTGGGTTGAATTGGTTGGGTGTTTATGTGCCAGTCGGCCTGCTTCAAAGCGATGAAGCACGTGCCATCGCGGATGTTGCGGATGCCTATGGCTCTGGGGAACTGCGGCTGACGATTTATCAAAATGTGCTGATTCGCGACATCCCAGATGACAAGGTGGAAGAGGCCAAGGTTAAGCTAGCCGAGGCCGGTCTAGGTTGTGAGGCCAGCTTCATTCGTGGTGGTGTGGCGGCTTGCACTGGCAACCGCTATTGCAAGTTTGCTAGTTCTGATACCAAAGGCCATGCCATCGAGCTCGTGGGCTATTTGGAAAGGCAGATCACGCTCGATCAACCGCTGAATATTCATGTGACCGGGTGTCCACATTCTTGTGCTCAACATTACATTGGCGACATCGGATTGTTAGCCTGCAAAGTGAAGGTCGATGGCGAAAAGGAACCGGTGGAAGGGTACCATGTGTTTGTTGGCGGTGGCTTTGGTGCTGAAGAGAAACGTTTGGGGCGTCAATTGCTGAAGAGTATTGCGGCGGGCTCTGAGCTGAATGAGCGCATCCACACCTTACTGAAGAACTACCTCCGGCAGCGGGAGCTGAACGAAACCTTCTTGGACTTTACCACGCGGCATGACATTGCAGCGCTCGAGCCTATGACCTTGAACTGCGTCGAGGTATGATGGGTACCCAGAGACTAGCAGAGTCCTTGCTACTGGAACAGCAAGATCTGACTGCTGTTGATCGATTCTCGCAGCGGTATGCGCAACTCTCTGGCACGATCTATGAAGACCTGATCCCGTTGACCAAACCCGGCGCGGGCGAGCAGTACGCTTTCGAAGTCGATCTCGATGCTTGTAGTGGTTGCAAGGCCTGCGTGAGCGCTTGCCATAGTTTGAATGGGCTGGATTCCGACGAATCCTGGCGTGATGTCGGTCTCTTACACGGTGGCTCGAATGGCTCTGCCACGCAACAGTTTGTCACTAGCGCTTGTCATCACTGTGTTGATCCAGCCTGTGCCAATGGCTGTCCGACCTTGGCCTATGACAAAGATAAGAACACTGGCATTGTGCGCCATCTTGACGATCAATGTATGGGTTGCCGTTATTGCGAGCTGACCTGCCCTTACGAAGTTCCCAAATACAATGCGAAGCTGGGCATCGTACGTAAATGCGACATGTGCCACAGTCGACTCGCAGTGGGTGAGGCTCCGGCTTGCGTGCAAGCCTGTCCAAACGAAGCCATCAAGATTCGAGTGGTGCCTCAGACGGTGCCGCAGTCGGGCGAACAGTTGTTACCGGGCACCGTCACCTCGGATTATACACAGCCGAGCACACGGTTTGTTAATCTTAGTGAGGGCCCAGTGCTGGTGCCCGCAGATGCGAACTCTCTCAGCCCTGCCAACGCACATTGGCCGTTGGTGTGGATGTTGGTAATGACACAGGCCGGCGCAGGAATCGTGGCCGCGGATGCCGTTGCGGCACTCGACCCATTTAGGCTGTTGATCGGCGTGGTGCTTGCGTTTGCAGGCCTGGCCGGTAGCGCACTGCATCTTGGCCGCCCCTTGCAAGGATGGCGTGGGGTGCTGGGCTGGCGGCGTTCTTGGTTGAGTCGCGAGATTCTGGTCTTAGGTGCATGGTGTGGTGCTTTGTTAGTATTGGCATTGGCGACGGTCATGCAGTGGCCTGTGGCTCGCAGTTTGAGTCTTGTAGCCGGTATGTTAGGCATGCTCGGCGTGTTCTGCTCCGTGAAAGTCTATGCGGTCACGCGTCGATCCTTCTGGGCCTATGGTGGCACATTGCTACGCTTCTTCGGCACCGCCTTGGCAACTGGTTTGTTGCTAACCGGCATTCCTTGGCTGGCGCTGATCCCGTTGGTTGGCCTGCTTATTTATGAAGGTACCCTCTTGTGTCAACCTCCCGCTGAATTGGTCAAGTCGAGCAGACTGATGCTTGGCCCCTTGCGACGGTGGGTGTATTTACGATGGCTTACGGCCGGAGCGTCCTTGGCGACTGCTGTGGTCAAGCCAGAGATGATTTGGGTTGCTCTAACTTTTGTGCTGATTTCAGAGCTGTCTGCCCGCGTTTTGTTCTTTCAAGCGGTGGACGAACCGAAGATGCCCGGAGGGTTAGCTTTATGATGAGAACGTTGCGTGCTTTCGATGGCCCTCTAACGGAACAGCTGTTGCGTGAGCCTGGGAACTTCGGTCTAGGGCAAGTGCCGACTGCGCTTGCCCCGACAGCGACCACATCGAGTGTCTGTGGTTATTGTTCCACAGGTTGTTCGTTGAATGTGCATCTTCGTGATGGGAAAGCGGTCAATCTGTCGCCCGCCCGAGATTACCCGGTCAATCTGGGCATGGCTTGTCCGAAAGGTTGGGAAGCACTCACCCCTCTTGCCGCGACGGACCGGGCCACGACACCGCTGGCACGTGAATCCCGCAATGCTGAACTGCGGCCGGTCAGTTGGGCAGAAGCGGCAGAAATATTCAGCAAACGAATGCGCGGCGTGATGGATCAGCATGGGCCGGAGGCTGCGGCTTTTCTGAGCACGGGTCAAATCTGCACTGAGGAAATGGCTTTGTTAGGCGCCTTTGCCAAGTTTGGTATGGGCATGGTGCATGGCGATGGCAACACACGGCAATGCATGGCGACTTCGGTGGTTTCTTACAAGCAATCCTTTGGCTTTGACGCGCCGCCTTACACTTATGCCGATTTCGAAGAGTCGGATGTGATTGTTCTGATTGGTGCAAATCTTTGTATCGCTCATCCGATTCTGTGGCAACGCGTGCTGGGCAACAAGCGGTCACCTGAGATCATTGTCATTGATCCGCGCACGACTGAGACGGCGATGCAAGCCACCCAACACGTAGCACTGAAGCCGAAGTCCGATCTGGTGCTTTACTATGGGCTAGCGCATCTGTTGATTCGCAAAGGGCTGGTGGATCGCGACTTCGTCAGCCAACACACGGATCACTTCGAAGCGTTTGAGGAGCATGTGAAGGCCTTCCCGCCAAAAGTGGTTGCCAAACGCACCGGCTTGTCGTCCGAGGTGCTGAGTAAGTTGGCCAAGACCATCGGTAGAGAGGGCAAACGAGTCTCGTTGTGGTGGACCATGGGCGTCAATCAGGGCTACGAAGCCACGCGCACGGCCCAAGCGATCATCAACTTGGCCCTACTCACCGGCAACATTGGTGCTCCCGGAACTGGCGCCAACTCGATCACCGGGCAATGCAATGCCATGGGTTCGCGTCTGTTCAGCAATACCTCCGGGTTGCTAGGTGGACGAGATTTCACTCAATCCGCGCATCGGGAACAGGTGGCCTCCATTCTTGGCCTCGATCCGAAGCGCATTCCGACGCAGACTAGCAAAGCTTACGATCAAATCATATCAGGCATTGAGTCAGGAGACACACGAGCCCTGTGGTTCATCGGCACCAACGGCGCGCATTCCTGGGCCGATCGGAATAGGATGCGTGCATTGTTAGACAAGTTGGACTTCCTTGTAGTGCAAGACATGTATGCCACGACCGAGACTGCGAAGATGGCGGATTTGATTCTTCCTGCCGCGGGTTGGGGCGAGAAAGAAGGTACTCTGATCAATTCCGAACGCCGTATCGGGCTGGTCAAGAAAGTCAGTCAAGCACCGGGGCAAGCCTTAGCAGATTTACATATTCTGCGTTTGTTGGCCAATGCGTGGGGTTGCGGCGACTGGATCAATCGCTGGGATTCGCCAGAGACGGTCTTTGGGTTACTCAAAGAACTAAGCCGTGGTCAACCCTGCGACATCACCGGCATCCCGGATTATCGTGCGATTGACGAAGCGGGAGGTATTCAATGGCCTGCCCCCAAGCTTCCAGTCGCCAGTGAGCGTCGTTTGTTTGAAGATGGCCGGTTCTACACCAGCAATGGGCGAGCGCGTTTCATGTTTGATGCGGTGCAGCGCAATCCAGAAGCACCGAGCCACGAATACCCGCTGGTGTTTTTGACGGGGCGTGGAACTTCAGCACAATGGCACACGCAGACGCGAACCGGCAAATCGGGTGTCCTGCGTCGCTTGTATCCAGAACATGCCTATCTAGAAATGCACCCTAAGGATGCTGCCTCACGTGGCATCGAAGCTGGAACTACCGTCTCGGTTCGATCTAGGCGTGGAGGCATTCTTGTTTCTGTCTTTGTCACTCCGACTGTTGGTGAAGGCCAAGTGTTCATGCCAATGCATTATCCCGAAACCAATCAGCTCACCGATGCTGTGGTCGATCCACACTCGCGTCAGCCTAACTACAAAGCTTGCGCTGTGAATGTTGCCAAGTACTGAAATGAAGTGACCGGAACAAGCGCCCTCTTTGCGCCCAACCCTGTCTTTTCAATCGGTGTTGTAAATTATTCGTTTGCTTAGTCGCCCCAGGGCGCTGGATTGAGCACTGGCACCAAATCATCTTCTGCGAATTCAGACGCTTCGAAGATGTTGGTTTCCTCGTCGTTCATAGGATCTCCCCGTCAGTGGGGTCGACCAAACTGATGGCGCCATTCAGACGCCCAACGATCGCTTTGTTAAGGCGCGCCCAGACTTGATTTTGATCATACTTGCCGATGGCTGCGGTGAAGGCGTCGGTAATGATTGGGGTGGTCGAGCAGCGCGAGTCGCTAAGTCTACTGACATAGGCCCAATGACATTCGCCCTGGGCGAGGATCTCACCACCATCAGTTCAATCAAGGTGAAGCGACCCCGAGCGTTCTTCAGTTTGTTTGTCATGGGTATTAATGCCGTTTATGTTTTATATAAACCGCATTAATACCCAATGGGTGTGTTAGGATACGGGATTTCTCGGAGGTGTTACTAAGATCGGAAATCTCCAATGAACCATCCCCATTTCAACCATCACACCGATTTTAAATGCTAACAATTTAAATCACTAAAATAGAAACTATTATATTGAGAGATCCGTACACAAAGAACCCGGGAAGGCTTGCGCCAATCCCGGGCTCTTTCAGAGTGGAAACGAAAGCTTCCGATTAACGCTCGAGAGGATTGAAGATCTCGACGCGGTCGTCTTCAGCGATTTCTTCGCCTTCGAAAAGGTTGCCAGTCTTGTCGGGTCCGCGAACGATCCCGTTCACTAACTTCTCAGCTGCAGCGGCACCATTGATGTAACCGACGATGGCTTTCTTACCTTTGGCCCAGACGTGATCCTTCTCGTCATACTGACCAATGCCGTCGGTGAACCCATCCGCGATGATTGGAGTGTTGGAACGATTGCCATCAGTGAGGCCGCTGACATAAGCCCAGTGATTCTCGCCTGCCTCAAGAGCCGCACCGAAAGGATCGCCATCAGCTTCGCCAATGTCCTGGTCTGGTGGGTTCACTGGATCGCAGAAAACACGGTCACCGAGCTGGTGGAACATCTTCTCGTCATCGCAGTGCGCCTCGAACAACTTGCGGAAAGCGTCGTTGGAACTCTCTTCAGCCTCTGGATAGAGACCACCATACTCGCCCGCATACAGGGTGAGGGCGGTGAGAATGCTCTTCGCATTGTTGGTCGCTGGCACCATACGTGCCGTTTGGCGTGCTTTGTTCATCATTGGGGTCGCCACCGTCGCGAGGAGCGCGATGATGGAAATCACCACCAACAATTCGATCAGGGTAAAACCCTGATTCTGGTGTCTTTGGATTTTCATGTTTCTATGAATGCAGTTTAGGTGTGTATCTATTCCCTCATTGCGAGGCTTCTATGATAATCCAACTCGCGATCGGCGCGTTGGATACGCAATATCACACACTGAGAAAGGGCCTCGCAAGGTAATTTCTCTCGAAAAACCACGTTTTTAGCGCCTCACCACTCGAAAAAGCACCGTTTGATTGCAGTTTATTTGAAATTGTTGGTTTCCATGGGAAAAATAAGAACAGTTCTAATCTCTGTAAATTAAGCAGAACTTAAGACGTGCGCCTTCCTTATCCTCCATCACTACAAAACTCGGAACCTTCTGGTGTGCTCCGTTTTGGGTGTCCGGCGTGTCAACATCTGCTCACGGTGCCAAGCGCTGCTTCTGGTGTAGAGGGTCCATGTCCCTTGTGTTACCACTAAATCATTGCGCCCTATCCCACCTTGGGACATCCGGCACGTCTTGCTACTGTCCTGCCGGCAGCAGTTCCGGCCCTTTTTCCGACGCCCTCTGCTCCGCGCCAACCGGTGCAAGTTCATGCACCTCCGGTTCTACAGCCGCTATCACACGGCGAACAACAGCAGTCGGCACATCCAGCAGATCAACTGCAATTACAATCACAGCAAGGGCAGGTACCCGCCGATCGAAGTGTGCGCCGGGTCCAATGTTTTGCCTGCCAATCGACCTTGGACGTAGATTCCAACACCAAAGTTTCTGGTGGGCCATGTCCTGTCTGTCAGGCCTGGATCGATCTCAGTGGTCAATCAATTCCTCCTGCAGCTTCCCAGCGGCCTGCGCCGCAGCGAGAGGCCGTGCCCCAAACTAAGACCCTTCTATCCGAAAGACGGCGACGTTCACCGGGCGGAAGAGCAGGCACTGAATTGCCACTGCACAACGAACCCAATGCTGTGGCGGCGGCAAGCACACGTGCTGTGAGTGTTGTAGAAGAAGAGAAACCGGCTTTGGAGAAACGTCGGGTGTTGCCGGACGAGTGTTACATTGGAGCGGCTCAACGTGATCCACGCGATGGCCCCACGAACGATTCTGAATCTTCGCGCGTGCGACGCAAGAAATGTCGCAAGAAGTCCATCAAGCTTGAAGAAAGAAGCGATCCAGCCGTCAGCCGATGGTTACTGATCTTCTTTAGCGTGTTGTTACCCATCATTAACGGTGCCTTCGTCGTGCTCAAGATGGGTTGGGTAACGCCACAAGATTTGTGGTTCTCGGTAGTCGATGACAGCTCAATGCCAGGGCCACCAAACCATGGGTTGGTGGAAGAGCTGCAAGCAACTAGGTTCGAGATGAATCAGAGAGAAAGTCAAGCTTACGAAGCCGTGGAAGCGGCGATCCACGGCTTTCTGAACGCGGATTTTTGGGAAGACGCGGAGCAATACCTCATTGCAGAGGCCGTACCACAGAATAGTGAAGCATTGTCCTTTCTGAAAGTCTTTCCCCGCGAAACGTTCCGTGGTTGTGACATTCGAGTCATCCGCTGGTCACGCATTCCTGACACAGATCGATTTGTGTTCACCACGCAATTGGCAGTGCCTGATGCGGATGAAGGGGGCGAGAAACTCAGCTTTATGATTGCGGAGCAACGCGAGTCTCGGATTGCTGGAATTCATGCCTTGCAATTATACCAAAGTTGGAAACAAACTCTAACGGAATTTCTCGAAACACCAGGCGCTAATGAAGGTCGATTCTAAGCGCTCGTGCAACTAAACGATGGAAGGGGCGGTCCTGCGCCCATTGCGCTTCCTGCGAATGGCGACTATGTCAGATTACGCCTACAAGACAACTTTGTTAGCCATTACTGGACTACTGATGCTTATGCCCGTAAAGATGACTGGCCAGGGGTACGCTTTAGTATGAAATTGACAACGGCAAACTGGGCCTATGCCATATTGGATCTGGAGTGGAAACAAGGCCCTACTGGTGATCGTTTTGTGAATGTGAAAGGGATACATTCGTCCAATTGGGGCGATTTTCACAGCTAGCCGTTGAAATGGGTGGCCAACTGACATTTGCATTGCCAAAGACCTGAGTCAGTGCCGATCAAAGGCATGGTGAGTGCGTTGGGGATACAAGTAGCGGTCAACCTCTACGACTGCCGTGCGGATCTGAATGATCTGCGGTTCATTCAAGAATTGCAGCTGAAGCGGGCAAGGCTACGATTTTTGCTCAGAACTCTCATCAATTTGCGTAGCAGGGCGTCAGTGGTGTTCTCGTGATTGCGGAATCACATATCGCCGTTCACACCACCATCCTGTCCTTTGGCATCTGGGGATTCCACATGGGCACCAAACAAACCCTACCAGACCTTGCCAAACTCCAGTGGCCCCTGAAGACCGTCTTTTTAACACCCGAACGCCTTGGTGCGGATTAAGTGTTTGGGCAAGACATCGCTCGTGTCGAGACTCCGGTGAACTCGATGATGGGACCCATCATTTATCACTTATACCTAAAAGCTTTGCAAAAGAAGACCGAGCGGCCCTATCTGGATTCAGACGTTTAGTAATCTTTTACCCCAAGTTTCGAGTGGCTTGCTCGTAGTTCTAGGCTTATGTTAAACTTTCGATATGAGTAACGCTCCTAAATGCTTAGTGGTTGGTCTAGCCATCCTCACGGCAACAACGCTCATGGCGGAACCACCGTCTTGGACGGGCTGGTTAGGTCCAAAGCGAACGGGCTGGGTCGAAGGCTTCGAAGTGCCGGTGGCATGGCCAAGCAAGCTGGAGCCTTTGTGGAAAAGGACCGTTGGCGGAGGCTATGGCACACCGCTTATCGTTGGAGACCGCGTGTTTCAGCATGGGCGAATTGGTGAGGATGAAGTGGTGAGCTGTTTAGACGTCCAAACGGGCAGTGTCTTGTGGCAATCAAATGATGACAAGGAGGTGGCCTTTGAAATGGGCGGTGGCGCGAGGTCTCATGGCAAAGGCCCCAAGGCCAGTCCAGTCTATGCCGATGGGCGTGTTTTTACCATGAGCATCGTGGGCGTTCTCATAGGAAGGGACGCCAAGACTGGCCAGCGGTTGTGGCAGCGGGATTACCGAGACGAGTTCAATCAAAACCATCCATATTGGGGTGTCAGCACCTCACCGATCGTGGATGGCGGGCAGTTGATTGTTCAAGTAGGCAACGATGAGTCCGGAACCTTGTTAGGCTTGGACGTGTCGACCGGAAAAGAGATATGGCGCCAAGGCAAGGATGGCACGGATTACAATTCACCGTTGATTGTCGAGATCGACGGTGTCCGGCAGATCGTGCAATGGACCCATGAAGATGTCTTGGGCGTAGAGAGCCAGACTGGCAAGCGCTTGTGGGCATTTCACTTTCCGCATCGTGGCAATAACCAGAACACACCCACGCCCGTCTTTCATGACGGTCGTCTGTTGGTGGGAGGCGAGAATCGTGGTATCAAGTGTCTGCAACCAAAGCGCAATGGGGACGGCAATTGGTCGGTGACCGAGCTGTGGCACCAAAAGGAGGTGTCGTTAGACATGAGTTCTGCTGTGATCAATAACGGCCACTTATATGGCTTGTCGGAGTATAAGATGGGGCGTTTCTTCTGCCTCGATCCAATCGGGGGCAAAGTCCATTGGCAAACTCGCGGTCGTGAAGCTGAGCATGCGTCGTTTCTTGCAATTCCAGGTCACATGCTTGCGTTGACGAACCGCGGCGAGTTGAAGGTCTTGAAAGCTACGTCTGAGAATTATACGGAAGTAACGTCTTATGAAGTGGCCGATGGTCCAACCTGGGCGCCGCCGGTGCTCTTGCAGGATGGCGTGCTCATTAAGGGCAAAGACTCGTTGCAGCGATGGATCTTTAAGCCGTGATTTGGGGTTCGCTGTCGTTCTCTTCCCAAGGTCGCCAATTGCCTTTCCAATCGAAGGCCTCCAAGCCTGTAAAGCGTTTCTTGTAATCGTAGAAGGAGGGGCATCGGTAACAGTAGCCGTGGTAATAGTAAGGCTTCCCTAGCGCTTTGGCGTGTTCCATTTCTAGCATCATGGTGTAAATGCCGAGGCCTTGCTTTCCGTATTCCAAATCATACATCCCGTAGATCGTAG
>MDTC01151910.1_pt1 | contig 12595 bp, 14 predicted proteins | sample 811181 | NCBI WGS metagenome assembly MDTC01 (sample SAMN05326644, study PRJNA326480) | marine metagenome | isolation source: seawater | place: Pacific Ocean: North | collected 2011 | reverse complement strand
GTTTGCTAAATTGCCGTACGGTTAATTCCGTACCATTGGTTCGAATCCAATAGCCTCCGCCAAAACTATTTAAAAAAACCGTTAAGCCTAACTGGTGATTGGCTAATCATGTATTTATAAACATTTACATTTTCCAAAACTCTTTGTACATAATTTCTTGTTTCTTTGAATCTAATTAACTCTATCCAGTTAACAAAACTAATTTGACTCTTACTCGGGTCTCCATTAACTCTTCTCCAAGTTTTTACACGATTAGGTCCTGCATTATATGCGGCTATAGCAAAAGGATACACGCCATTATAATCCTTAAGTAGATCATTGAAATAATACGATCCTAATTTAATATTATATTCTGGATCCTTCGTTAATCTACTGATGCTATACGGGAGTTTTGCTTGTTTAGCTACTACCTTCGCTGTATATTTCATTAACTGCATCATTCCTCTAGCACCTACATAGCTATTGGCACGTCTATCAAATTCACTTTCTTGTCTTATAATTGCTAATATTAATTCTGGTTTAGGCATGACTTTCTTATTTATTTCTCGAGGAACTGAAATAATTGGATAATTATATTGATTGTAAAACCTCTTATCATATGAAGCTTTTTTAGATATTTGAATAGCAAAATCGTATCTCTCAACTCCAGTCGCTAATCTTGCAGCTAAAACTTCGCTACCTTTCTCTATGTTTAAGTCGGCTAGATGTTTAAAAATATCTTTGCCATATTGTGTACGATCCAATTCATTTAATAAAATTATATTTTTTATTAGTCTATTATTATTAAACTCTTTTTCGTATTCTTTATCAAACACACTATCATCTGTTAAAGAAAATTCACCACCTGGGTTAATTTCATTAAAAGATAGTTGGCCATAATAGGTACTTAAAAATTTTGAACCTTCTAAAAAATAATTTTCTGCTATTTTTGTGTTTCCCAAACTTTTGTAGGCTTGACCAAGCCAGTAGGCACCTCTAGCTAAACTAATTGGATAACTAACATTATTATAAAAATTTTCAAAATGATTAATCGCATATTCTGCAGAATTTAAAAAACTTAAAGCTACCCAACCCGACAACCATTCAGCTTCAGCAAATTCTGGACCAGAAGTTAAAGAATGTTCACTAGATATTTTATAAGCTGTTTTATATCTTTTTTTATAAATTAAAGTTCTGGTTATACTTTCTCTTTGTTTCCACCACAGATCAGCTCTAACAAGTTGTTCTTCGGATTTATTTCCATTAGAATATAAAATTTCAAGAGATTGCTCAAGTCTACCTCTTCTATTTCTCCATTTAAGTCTATCGTATTGTAATCCGATATCATTTCTCAAATGATTTGGCACATCTGAAATAGCTTTATCAACGCCATAAGAGTTGCTCATCAAAATTTGTCTGGCATTATAAAGAGCCTTTTCATCTTTTGGTAAATACCTGAGAATTCTTTTTAAGTCCCAATACTTTTTTTCCCAAGATAAATGTTCCGCTCTATTAATATGATCTTCGCTAGATAAAAATTTCTTAAATTTATTTCTGTAATATCTCAAGTCACTTTTACTTAATTCGGCATTTACCCATCCATCTTTAATAAGTTTTTCAATTTTATCAATTTGTTTTAATTCGTAAAATGCTTCTGCCAGTTTTATTTTACCCATGCCACTTAACGGAGGGTTATTTTCAAACCAATCTATAATCGACCTAGGAGAATTTGATTTTAAAAAAATTTTGTGTTCAGCCAAATATTTTAGCCTACTTATCCTTGGGTAATCACTATTATTTTTAATAAAATCTTGATAATCTATAAAAGTTGCATTATTTCTATAAGTTTTCAAATACATCCATTTAACAAGAGTTTTAAAATTCTTATCTTTTATCTTATTTGTAATTTTTAAAGCCGAGTTCCATTTTTTGGCTTGAATAAATTGAAATACTTCTTTTGCTTTCTCAAAATCTTTTTGATTTAATATTTTAGATTTTGTAACAGTTTTTGTTACCGCTTTATAACTAGCAGGTTTATTTTTTGGAAATAAAAATTTTTTATCATTAGATATTATTTTTTTTGTAACAATTTCTTTTTTTACCGGTTTTTTTTTTATTTCTTCATTTACTTCTTTTGTAATCTCTTTATTTTCTTTAGGTTTTTCCCTAGGTATTTGAAAAGCCTTATTTCTTTCCTCAATTCTTTTTTGATCTACTTTTTTGAAAATTGAAGGTTTATCTTTAGGAAATATAAACTTATTGTTTTCTCCAGATAAAAGAAAATCATAGTTAATAAAAGTTAATAAAAATACTAGACTAATTATACGAATAAGCATAAGTTTAAGATAAAATTAATTACCTTATATTATTTTATGTTTAAAGGATCAATCGTTGCTTTAATAACACCTTTTTTAAATGATAAATTGGATGAAGATAATTATATTAGACTGATTCACCACCATATAGATAGTGGTACAAATGGAATAGTACCAGCTGGTACTACAGGTGAGTCGCCTACTCTTTCACATGATGAGCACCGTAAAGTTATTGAATTAGCTATTAATGAATGTAATGGAAAAATACCTGTAATTGCAGGGACTGGTTCAAACTCAACAGCGGAAGCCATTGAGTTATCAAAACATGCAGAAAAGGCAGGCTCAGATGGTTTGTTAATAGTAACACCGTACTACAACAAACCTACACAAGAAGGTTTATTTCAACATTATAAAAAGATTAATGATAACGTTGGCATTCCTATAATTATTTACAACATCCCATCAAGATCCGTAATCGATATGTCAGTTGAGACTATGTCAAGACTTTTTGAATTAAAAAATATTGTAGGCGTTAAAGATGCAACAGGAGATTTAAAAAGAGTTGACCAACAGTTAAAAGCCATGGGCAAAGAATTTACACAGTTAACTGGCGAAGATGACAATGCACTTGAGTTTAATAAAAAAGGTGGTGTAGGATGTATTAGCGTCACTGCAAATGTTGCAGCAAAACTCTGTGCTAAATTTCAATCAGCTACATTAGATAAAGAGAATGATAAAATGAAATCAAAAGCAAAAGAGATTAACAATTTGTTATCACCACTTCATAAAGCTTTATTTATTGAAAGCAATCCATCTCCAGTAAAGTATGCTGCATCACTATTAAATTTATCAAATGATGATGTTAGGTTGCCTCTAGTTAAATTAATGGATAAGACAAAAATTGAAGTAAAAAAAGCTCTTGAATTTGCAAATTTGCTTTAATGAAAAATCAAGTGGTTAACGGTCAAAAGATAATTTGCTTAAATAGGAAAGCTAGTTTCAATTATTTTTTTTTAGAAACTTTAGAAGCAGGTATTGCATTAAAAGGTTCAGAAGTAAAATCAATAAGAGATGGAAAAGTGAGTATAGCAGACTCTTATGCTATAGACAAAAATGGCGAAATTTATTTAATAAATTCTCATATTCCAATTTATAAACAATCAAGTTACAACAATCACAATCCTAAAGATGAAAGAAAGCTTCTTCTAAATAAAAAAGAAATCTATAAATTAATTGGAAGAATAAATCAAGAAGGCTTAACAGTAGTCCCCACAAAAATGTATTTTTCAAAAGGTAAAGTCAAAATTCAAATAGCTGTCTCTAAAGGAAAAAAATTATATGATAAAAGACAAGTTAAGAAAAAAAGAGATTGGAATAGAGAAAAGGCACGAATATTAACAAAAAAAATAAGATGATTTATCTAGGTATTGGTTCAAATCTTGCCAACGATCAAGAAAGCAAACTTATTAATATTAAAAAAACTATAAGATTATTAAAATTCCATTCAATAAAAGTTAAAAAGGTTTCTAGTTTTTATGAAACACCATCTTATCCAAATAAAAATTATCCAAAATTTATTAATGTAATTATATCGATAGATTTTAACGGTTCCCCTGAATCACTTTTAAAAATTTTATTTTATATAGAAAAAAAAATGGGAAGAATAAGGTCGCGTAAAAATGAACCAAGGACCTGTGACATCGATATTATCGATTTTAATGGTTCAATTTATAAATCTGAAAAATTAGATATACCTCATAAATTAGCAATATATAGAAATTTCGTTTTAATACCTATGAAAGAAATTAATCCTGGCTGGATTCATCCAATAAATAAAAAAAATGTAGATAATTTAATAAATAATCTTACACTAAAAATGAGGAATGAGATTACAAGATTGAAGTAAAATGATATGTTAAATCATGAACACTAATCAAGAACTAATAAATAAAATTAAATCTTATAATAAATTTTTTAATTCAAAAAACTTTACCAAAGCTTATGATTTTGCATTAAATGCTCATAAAAACCAAAAAAGAGATGAAGGTGTTCCTTATATAATACATCCAATTGCAGTAGCTAACATATTAACTGAACTTAAATTAGATAGTGCTACAATCACTACAGGACTGCTTCATGACACGATAGAAGATACTAAAGTGACTTATAAAAGTGTCGAGAAAGAATTTGGAAAAGAAGTTGCTGATTTAGTTGAGGGTGTAACAAAAATTTCTGCTTTAGAAAACCAAGCTTCGCCTAATTCAAAGGCAGAAAACTTTCGAAAACTTATTTTAGCTACATCTAAAGACATAAGAGTTCTTCTTGTTAAATTAGCTGACAGATTACATAACATGAGAACAATTAATTTTTTAAAAGATGAAAATAAAAAGATAAGAAAAGCAAAAGAAACAATGGAAATTTATGCTCCATTAGCCGATCGAATGGGAATGAATAGAATTAGAGATGAGTTAGAAGACCTATCTTTCTCAGTTTTAAATAATAAAGCCCGCAATCTAATTTTAGAAAGATTAAATTTTATAAAAGATAATAAAGAAAATTCTTTTAATGAAATTTCTTCAGAATTAATTACATTGCTACAACGCAACAATGTACATGCAAAAATTACAGGAAGAGAAAAAACTCCTTTCTCAATTTGGATCAAAATCCAAAGAAAAAAAATATCTTTAGAACAATTGACCGACATAGTTGGGTTTAGAATTATTGTAAATTCTATAGAAGATTGTTACAAAACACTTGGTATATTACATAGTGAGTATTCCACAATACCTGGCAAATTTAAAGATTATATATCTACTCCAAAAATAAATAAGTATAAATCAATTCACACATCACTAATTGGACCAAAAAAACAAAGAATTGAAGTACAAATCCGAACTGGTGAGATGCATGAATTTGCCGAACGAGGCATCGCTTCACACTGGAAATACAAATCATCTGAAAAATTTTCTGATTTATCTTGGCGAGAATATGATTGGCTTAGAGATTTAGTAGAAATTATTGAGACAGGAAATAGTCCAGAACATTATTACGAATTTACTAAACTACAAATGTTTCAGGACAACGTTTTTTGTTTCACACCCAAAGGTGCAGTAATAAAATTACCAAGAGATGCAACACCTATAGACTTTGCTTACGCTGTACACACTAAAATTGGGAATACAGCGATAGGTTGTTATATAAATGGGACTGAGTCTCCATTACAAAATAAGCTTAAAAATGGAGATATAATTAAAATTATAAGTTCTAAAAAAGTTTCTCCTTCTTTACATTGGCTATCTTCATCGAAAACTGGCAAAGCAAGAGCTTCTATTAGAAGATACTGGCAAGATAAAATGTCTGATTCAAAATTAGTATCAGATAAAGTTTATAGCTCTACACTTGTTATCGATCTACCTCATGAGCCAGGGGTATTAGGAGAAATTAGTACATTAATTGGTATAAATGGTAGCAATATAATAAACGTTGAACTTCTTAAGAAAAAAGAGAAATATTTACAATTTTCCTTTGATATCAAAATAAAAGATTTAAAAAACTTTACAAACTTGATAAGTCAAATAAAGCAAAAAAACTTAAATTTTAAGATTATTCGACATAAACAGAAAAAAAATGATTTCCTTAAAAGAATCTTTAAAAATTTTAAAAGAGACTAACGCCCTTATAGAAGGACATTTTATTTTATCCTCAGGAATGCATAGCTCTCAATATGTTCAGTGTGCTCAATTATTAAGTAAGCCTTATAAAGCCGTTGAAATTTGTCAGTCATTATCTCAAAAAATTTTAAATGAATTTAAAGATATCGATATAATACTTTCACCAGCGATGGGAGGAATAATTGTAGGGTATGAAATTGGAAAATTACTTAAAAAAGAAACTATTTTTGCGGAGCGATTAAATAAAAAGTTTATTTTAAGAAGAAATTTTAAGATACCAAAAAATGCAAATGTTTTAATTATTGAGGATGTAATAACAACAGGCAAATCGAGTTTAGAATGTGCTGAGCTAGTTATTAACTCAGGTGCAAAAATATTAGGATATGCATGTATTATTGATAGAACAAATGGGAAATCTGAAATTAAAAATAAAATTGTTTCACAAGTCCAACTTTATATTCCAATATTTGATGAAAAAAATATTCCAGATAAATTAAAATCTATAAAAGCAATAAAACCTGGTAGCAGAGATTTATAATGTCTAAAATTAGACTTGGTGTTAATATTGATCATGTAGCAACCGTAAGAAATGCCAGAGGTGAATCTTATCCAAGTCCGCTACGCGCTGCATTATTAGCTGAAAAATATGGCGCTAACTCAATTACTATACATCTACGTGAGGATCGTAGGCACATTAATGATTATGATTTGAATATTATAAAATCTAAATTAAGAATCCCTTTAAATCTTGAGATAGCCGCTACTAAAGAGATGCTGCATATTGCATTAAAACAAAAACCTTCATTTATCTGTATAGTTCCAGAAAAAAGAAAAGAAATAACGACGGAGGGTGGATTAAACTTAAACCACAACAAGAATAATTTAGAAAAAATAATCAATAAATTAAAACTAAATGGATCTAGAATAAGTTTATTTATTGAACCAAATATTAAAGATATTTTGATAGCCAAGCAGCTAAACTCAGATTGCATTGAAATTCACACAGGAAAAATATGTAATTTAATCAACAAGGGAAAAAATTATATTAATGAATTAAATAAAATTAAAAGAGCAGTTTTTTACGCAAAAAAATTAGAATTAGAAGTGCACGCAGGTCACGGCTTAACTTTCAAGTCTGCAAAGATATTATCAAAACTTAAGTCAATTGATGAATTTAATATTGGCCATTTTTTAGTTGGAGAATCAATTTTTGAAGGATTACCCAAAATAATAAGAAAATTTAAAAAAATAATAAAATAATGAAAATTTTTGGTGTAGGCGCAGATATCGTAAATATTAATCGTATTAAAAAAATTGTAAAAAAGAATAGTGATTTCAAAAAAAGAATATTTACAAAAAATGAAATTCAACTTTGTGAAAAAAAAAAGAACCATTATTCTTGTTTAGCTAAAAGATTTGCAGCTAAAGAGGCATTTTCTAAAGCTTTAGGCACTGGTATTTCATTGGGACTTAATTTTAATGAAATTGAAGTTATAAACAACAAATTAGGCAAACCATCTTTCAGAATTAAGGGTAATAGCCTAGAGATAACAAGGAAAAGAACTAAATATAAAAAAATTAGTACTTTTTTATCTTTATCTGACGAAAAACAATTTGCTTTAGCTACGGTAATTATAACTAACTAATGAAAAAAAAAACTATTGAAATAATTATTGATAATATCAAAACATTAATAATAGCTTTATTAATAGCTGTATTCATAAGATCTTTTTTCTTTCAACCTTTTTATATTCCTTCATCATCAATGGAACCTAGTTTATTAATAGGAGACAGAATATTTGTATCTAAATTCTCCTATGGTTATAGCAAACATTCTTTGCCGTTTAGTCCACCTATATTCAACAAAAGAATATTTTTCAACGAACCAAAAATGGGTGATTTAGTTGTTTTTAAAACACCGACAGATAATAGAACTGATTACATCAAAAGAGTAATAGGCTTACCAGGAGATACAATTCAATTCATTAACGGGGAAATATTTTTAAATGAAAAAGAAATTAAAAGAGAAAAAATAAATACGCAACAAATTATAAGATGCAATTCAGATAATTATCAAGTTCAGGCATATAAAGAAACTTTACCTAATGGCACATCTTATACAGCTGTATACAACTTAGAGGGCACATATATGAGTAGTGATAAATATATTGTACCGGCTGAGCATTATTTTTTTCTTGGAGATAATAGAGATTGCTCTAAAGACAGTAGATATTTAAGTGGCCCTGGATATGTCAATAAGATTAATGTTGTTGGTAAGGCTCAATTAATTTTTTTTTCTAACGATACGATAAAAGGAAGTGTATTAAAAATATGGAATTGGAATAATTCATTCAGATTTCAACGTTTGTTCAAATCGTTATGATTAATAAAAAATATTCAGAACTACAAAACAACATTAAAGTCAAATTTAATAATGTAGAATTACTCAAAGAGAGTTTGGTTCATAAAAGTTTTAGCAATATCAAAAATAATGAAAAATTAGAATTTTTAGGTGATAGAGTTCTTGGTCTTATACTAGCTCAAAAATTATTAAAGATATATCCAGGTGAAAAAGAAGGAATTATTGACAAAAAATTTTCTAATTTAGTTAATAAAAAAACATGCGCCCAAGTTGCTAAAATTATAGATTTAAAAAAATATATGGTGCTGGGTGCGTCCTACAAAGGACAAAACAGATCTGACGATAAAATATTAAGTGATGGGCTCGAAGCTTTAATTGGAGCAATTTATATAGATAGGGGGCTAGAAATTTCAGAAAAATTTATCTTAAAATTTTGGAATGACTATTTAGAAAAATCGATTGAAACAATAATAGACTCAAAAACTACATTACAAGAATATAGTTTAAAGAAATTTAAAGAATTACCAAAATATAAGATTTATAAACAAACGGGGCCTCAACATAATCCAATTTTTAAAGTTGAAGTAAAAATAAACGATTCAAAATCATTCGTAGCCAAAGGTAACTCTAAAAAGAGCGCTCAACAGAAAGCTGCTAAAAGGCTATTAAATTACTACAATATTTAATCATGAATTGGGAAGATGAAGGATTTTTAATTTCGAAAAGAAAGTTTAGAGAAAATGCTAATATTATCGATGTCTTTACTACTAGATATGGCAAAGTTAGCGGAATTGTATACGGTGGAAATTCAAGAAAAATTAGAAATTATTTGCAGATCTCGAATAAAATATATTTAACCTATACATCAAAAAGTGAAAACAGAATTGGATATTTTAAAACAGAGCTAATTGAGGCTATTTCTCCAAAATATTTTAACCATAAGAAAAAAACAGCTACATTACTTTCTCTAACATCAGTTCTTAATTTATTATTACCTGAGTCTCAGGCCAATATTAAGATTTATAATTCTATAATAGAGTTAATTAAAAATTTCGATAATGATAATTGGATGTTATTATATATTTTTTGGGAGTTACTTATCATAAGAGAATTAGGTTTTGATCCAGATTTTAATAAATTTAAAAGCAATATAAATGATTTGGATAAAATTTATGATTTAGAGATAGACAGAATTAAATATAAAGTTCCTGGTTTTTTAATAAAAAATAAAATTCCTAACAATATAAATGATGACTTAATTAGAAAGTCTTTAATTTTTAATAGATCTATAATGTCTAATAAATTCTTTTTACCTAATAATTTAACATTTCCAAAATCTAGAATTCTGTTAGAAAATTATTTTATTTAATTTATTTTAATTTTTTTGCTACATCTAATGCAAAATACGTAACTATAGCATTAGATCCAGCTCTTTTTAGTGAAATTAAACTTTCAAAGATTGATTCTTTACTAATTAAATTATTTTTGATTCCATTTTTAATTAAACTGTATTCACCAGATACTTGATATGAAAAAACTGGAATCTTAAAATTATCTTTAATTGATTTTATTATATCTAAATACGGCATCCCTGGTTTTACCATAATTATGTCTGCTCCCTCATTAATATCTAAACCTACTTCTCTTAATGCTTCATTTGAATTTTTAAAATCCATTTGGTATGTTTTTTTATCTCCTGCTAAATTTTTACTCGATCCAACTGCATCTCTAAAAGGTCCATAAAAACTTGAGGCATATTTAACAGCATAAGATAATATATTAGTTTCTTTAAAATTTTTTTTATCTAACGCTTTTCTTATTTTTCCAACTCTACCATCCATCATATCTGAAGGTGCAATTACATCACAACCCATCTCTGCTTGTAGCAAAGATTGTTTAATCAAAACTTCGATTGTTGAGTCATTATCAATTACATTTCCATTTAGTATTCCATCATGTCCATGGTTAGTATAAGGATCTAATGCAACATCACACATTACTCCAATATTTTTATACTTTTTTTTAATCTTTCTTAAAGCTTTACAAACTAAGTTATTTTCATTAAATGACTCAGTTCCAAATTTATCTTTTTTGGAATTGGGAGTGTATGGAAATAAGGCGATCATAGGTATATGTAATTTTTCTACCTCATCTAATATTTTATCAATTTTATCAACTGTGTATCTATTAACATCAGGCATTTTTTTTATTTTTTCAACCTTATTTGTTCCTTCCCTTAAAAATATGGGTAAAATTAAATCATTTACTGATAATTCGTTTTCAGAAACCAGTCTTCTCATCCAATCAGAGTTGCGAACTCTTCTCAATCTTGTTCTGGGGAATTTTCCTATAATTTTCATGTATACAAATTAATAGATTTTGTTTGATGCGACAAATATAATATTATAACTATTAAATAAAGTAATTTATTAATTAATTATGAGTCAGACATTTTTTAACGATTTTTACAACGTACCAAACTTAAAGTTTGATGTCTCTAGATTGAGAACTGACTTAGAGACAGTTTTAAAGAAGAAAAAATTTGATACTCCAGGTGTTTCTCATTTTGGGGCTATTTCTCTTAATCAAATTCCAAATGACGAAGACTCGATAAAAGGAAATAACATACGTGGCGTCTATTGGACGATGCCTGATGAGTCAGGAAAAGAAGTTTCAAGAGATATTAAAATAGATGAATCTAAATATACTCAAATAGTACCAGAATTTGAAAACACTTATTTTAAAGAAGTTTACGAGACATTAAAAAAAAGATTTAAATTAGGAAGAGTAAGAATTCTACTTAAGGAACCGAGATCAACTTTAAGTTGGCATCGTGATCCTGAACCAAGATTACACATTCCCATTATTACTAACCCAGGTTGCTCAATGGTGATTGAAAATGTTGCTAAACATTTACCAGCCGATGGAACAGTGACAATAACAAATAATACTAAATACCATAATTTTTTTAATGGGGGTGAGCAGGCTCGTATTCATCTAGTAGCATGTGTTTTGGAAAATCCATTTAATTAAATTGAAATCTATTTTTAAAAAAATTTGTATAGCTTCTGACCATGCTGGATTTGATATTAAAGAAATTATAAAAGCATATTTAATTAAAAATAATTTTTCTATAATTGATTTAGGGCCTAACGAACGTAAATCAGTTGATTATCCCGATTATGCGAAAAAAGTCAGTTTAAGAATCAAATCAAAAAAAAATGATGTAGGAATATTAGTATGTGGCTCTGGTACAGGAATGGCTATTTCAGCTAACAAATTTAGAGAAGTTAGGGCGGCAGTATGTTACAATAAAGCTTCTACACGTTTGTCTAGACAGCATAATAATGCTAATATAATTGCCTTAGGATCAAGAATAGCAAATAAAAACAATATAATACAAATGGTTAAAATTTTTCTTAATACAAGGTTTGAAGGCGGCAGACATCTAAGAAGAATTAAAAAAATATAATTAATGTCCAGTGTTATTAAAACAGATAAATTTTTAAATAGTTTTTTTGAAGATAACTTAGAAACTTCCGATCCTGAAATCTATAATTCTATATCCAAAGAATTCAACAGACAACAAAACCAGATTGAACTTATAGCATCAGAAAATATAGTTTCAAAAGCGATTCTGGAAGCCCAAGGATCTGTTTTAACAAATAAATATGCAGAAGGTTATTCTGGAAAAAGATATTATGGCGGTTGCGAATTTGTTGATATTTCGGAAAATTTAGCTATTGAAAGAGTTAAAAAACTTTATGATTGTGGTTATGCTAATGTTCAACCACATTCTGGTGCCCAAGCTAATGGTGCAGTTTATTTAGCTTTGGTTAATCCAGGCGATACTATTCTTGGAATGAGTTTAAATTCTGGAGGACATTTAACGCACGGTGCTAAACCTGCTCAATCTGGCAAATGGTTTAACGCCATTCATTATGATGTAGATAAATCTACGGGTTTAATTGATTACGAAAGTGTGGAGAAACTAGCTATAGAGAATAAACCAAAAATTATAATTGCCGGAGGAAGCGCTTACTCAAGAATAATTGATTTTAAAAAATTTAGAGAGATTGCTGATAAAACAAATTCTTACTTAATGGTTGATATGGCTCATTTTTCTGGTCTTGTTGCTGGTGGTGAATACCCCAATCCAACTAAGTTTGCTGACGTGGTTACATCTACTACACATAAAGTCTTGAGAGGACCAAGAGGTGGTATAATTTTAACAAATAGAGAAGACTTAATTAAAAAATTTAATAGTG
>MDTC01034108.1_pt1 | contig 12595 bp, 10 predicted proteins | sample 811181 | NCBI WGS metagenome assembly MDTC01 (sample SAMN05326644, study PRJNA326480) | marine metagenome | isolation source: seawater | place: Pacific Ocean: North | collected 2011 | reverse complement strand
TGAACTTGTGAGCGAAGACAACGAAGGAATGCTGTCAGTAAACTATCAAGGACTCATTCCTGTGCTTATCAATGCCTTAAAGGAGCAGGAACAGAAGTTTCAAGTTCAAGAGAAAAAGTTTCAAGTTCAAGAGCAGAATATAGTTAAGCAACAAAAAGAGATAACCCGTTTACAGGCTCAAGAAAAAAGAATAGAGTCTCAAGAAGAACGACTGAAGGCTTTGGAGCGAATCTTATCTAAAGAATAGTTTAACAGAACATTCAATCAACCAAGTTCTATCTTCTTGGAAAACGGAAAGAGTAAGTGATTGTGCTTCATTTTCAAATGGTGCATCATCTTGGACGCTACCTAAACCTAATTTTACAAACTGTAATCCTGATTAATTAACAGGGGGACTATTTATAAGAAATAATGCCTCTAGAAATAGGGGCTTTTTTGTGGGTATGTTTATAGACGTATATTTGAGATAATTCTAAGAGTGAGAGGGGTGCAGAATAAGGTGCACACTTGCAAAAATGACAATACCCTCAATGAAGTATTTGAGATTTTCTTTCAAAAAGTTGGTAGGTTGCTCCATGTCATTTTATTTCGTTCTTATTTCTATCTTTTTTTTAAACTTGTCTAAATTTAATCAAACTCATTGAGCACATGATGGAAACAACTCCTAAACACGACAAAAGAATAGCTGAAATGATTTTTGCAGAGATTGATCCTTTATACCTGAACAAAATCAAGCGAAAGGTCAGAACAGAAGAAGAGTTGCTAGACCTTATAAATTGGCTCACTGGATTTGATAAAAAAAGATAGAAGAGTTGAAAATTGAAAAAATCACGATTCAAACTTGCTTTAATCTTACTGAATTGAATCCTAAGGTGGAATTGATTCAGGCTGTTATATGTGACTATCGCATAGAAAAATAAAAACACCACTTACCAAGAAGGGGCGCTATTTAGATAAAATCGTTGATGAACTAGCTAAGGGAAAAATACTTGATAAAATTAAGAGAACGCAAGTTTATCTCATTCTAGTAGCCCCACTGCTCTGGTAACCATAAGCTCAAAGAAGGAATATAGGTTACCAAAAACAAAGAAATCACCATAGCAATAAAAAGAGGTATCAAGGGTTTAATTACTTTTTCTATAGAGGTGCTTGCCACTCCAACGCCCACAAATAGAACAGAACCCACAGGAGGGGTACACAAACCAATACATAAATTAAGCACCATTACTACACCAAAGTGGATGGGATCCATTCCAAGGGAAGTAACCACAGGCAGAAAAATAGGGGTAAAAATGAGAACTGCTGGAGTTATATCCATAAATACCCCGACAAAGAGTAATAGCAAATTAATAACCAACAGTATGACAATTGGATTATCACTTAAGGTTAACAGAGCCATACTCAAATCTTGAGGTATGTTTTGAAAAGACATGACCCAGGACATACTCATTGAACTTGCTATAAGAAGCATCACCACTGCTGATGTTACTGAGGATTCTAATAAAATATGAGGCAAGTTTCTCAAGTTTATTTTTTTATAGAGTAAGCCAAGAACTAAACAATAAAGAACGGCTATAGCAGATGCTTCTGTAGCTGTAAATACACCGCTTATAATTCCGCCGATGACAATGAACAAAAGAAATAAACTAGGTAAGGCCTTTAAAAAACTTCTTAAAACTTCAGTTAATGTGCTTCTTTTTCCCAAGGGAATTTTTTTCTTTTTTGCCCAAAGGGCCGCTACAACCATTAAAAAAAGTCCTGTGATAATTCCAGGTATATAACCTGCTAAAAATAGAGATGCAATAGAAAGTCCTCCTCCAGCCAAGGCATAAACGATTAAAATATTACTTGGAGGGATGATAAGTCCCATAGTACTTGAGGTAATATTAACTGCCGCTCCAAATTCTTTTGAATAGCCTTCTTTTTCCATTTCAGGGCCTAAGATACTTCCCATAGCTGATGCAGAAGCCATAGCTGATCCTGCTATTGCACCCATAAGCATTGCTGAGATAATATTGATATGTGCTAGACCACCAGGTAAGGCGCCAACTATTGTTTTAGCAAATGCAATTAGTCGATTGGCGATTCCTCCGTGTTTCATCAATTGACCAGACAATATAAAAAAGGGAATAGCCAGCAAAGCAAAGCTGTCTAAGCCAGTTGCCATTCGCTGTGCGATTGTTGTCACTCCAGGTAAAAAAGGAATGGTCACCAAAATGGTCAAAAAAGAGGATAATGCAATACTCCATGCCACAGGAGTTCCCGAACTAAGAAAAAAAATAAAGCTTATTAAAAGTACCATCACGGGAATGTATTCCATACCTATTTCGATTTTCGGTTTAGGTAGTCTAAGACTTTGTAAATGATAATGATACATCCGCTTAAAGGCAAAACTAAATAGACATATGCCAAAGGTATTTGTAGCGCAGGACTTTTTTGTCCGAGGATAAAGCTGATATAAACCAATCGACTTCCACCAATAACAAGCACTAGAAGCGCAAAAAAAGCAATTACCACGAGTACCATGAGTTGAATCTTCTTCTGCATCCCTATTGAAAGGCGTGACACAAAAACATCAATGCGAACATGTGCATTCATACCCGAAACATAGGCTGCCCCTAAAATTCCTATCCAAATCATCAGATAACGTGATAATTCATCAGTAAAAGAAGAAGGAGTCTGAAGTATATAGCGGCTAAAAACTTGCCATAAAACATTCAGCACCATTAGGGTCAAAATAAGAATTAGAGCTGAACTCAAGATTCGATCAAGTTTTGATTTCACATTCATTCTAATGCTTTGATTTTGGTTATTATTGATTTGAGTTTCTCATCTTTAAGATATTGCTCGTGTACTTTCTGCGCAAGTTCAATAAAGTGCTCTTTGTCAGGATTTATGATCTCTACTCCAGCATTGGCTACTTCGTCAAGTGCCTTTGCTTCGTGATCTGCCCATAGTTTGCGCTGAAACTCAATCGAAGCATTTACTGCTACAGATATCCAATTTTGTTGTTCTACACTAAGTTCATTCCAAAATAAATTTCCGATGATGATTACATCGGGAGAATAGGTATGCTCATTTAGTGAATAATACTTGCAAATCTCATAATGTTTAGAGAGATAAAAACTAGGTGGATTATTTTCTGCTCCATCAACTACGCCTTGTTGCAATGAAGTATATAACTCTCCCCACGAAATAGGTGTAGGAGCCCCTCCAAAACTTCGAACCATATTCATAGCCGTGACACTTTCCATTACTCTTATTTTAAGACCTTTTAATTCATCTGGATGATTAACAGGTCTTTGTTTGGTATAGAAACTGCGGTATCCTGCATCGTAATACCCTAATCCTTTTAGGCGATATTTTTCACTGTCTTTAAGCAGGCTTTGGCCTATTTCTCCATCCAATACACGAAAGGCATGAGCTCTATTTTTAAAGATATAGGGAAGACCTAAAACCTTGGATTGAGGCGCAAAGTTTTCAAGTGTAGCTGCAGAGACCTTTGTCATATGTAGACTCCCAATTTGTATCAGCTCAAGGATTTCTCTCTCAGATCCCAATTGAGAATTGGGATAAATTTCAAGTTCAAGTTGTCCATTAGAAATTCGACGAATTTCTTCACCGAAATACTCGAGAGCCAGATGCACGGAATGAGTAATATCCAAACCATGGGCCAATTTTATTGTTTTGACCTGACTGAGTTGACATCCGCTAAAAAGTAGAGAGGCAATGAAAACAAGGATGATTTTTTTTCTCATCAGAATAGATTTTTTATGGCTCTCAGTGTACGTTTATTTTAGATTTGAAGAGGTAGCTACAATAAATTTTTTATCAGCCGTAAGATTCAATTGATTGTACCAGGCATATTTGGCAGCCCAAAGTTTAATATTTTTTTCTTCTAGAATTATTTGAGTCTCGCTTAGTTGGTAAATATCATCTGGATTTGGATACCTATTGGTTGCTGCGGTTAGAGCTTTGTCTTTATAATTCAGTACTTCTTTAAATAAATTCTGTTTTTTTACAGCAGATATAGTATTTAAAATACTATCTGCTTTAGAATTTAATGCTGTATAGTCTTCTGCCGAAATATTAAAACCAACATTCAAAGGTTTTTTCTTGGAAGTTAGGTTGGCCTTCTTTAATTCAACAACTAAAGAATTTTTGTTGTCTTTTTGCTGTGCACTTAAATTGAAGGTGGTTAGTAAAATATAGAGTAAGAGATTTAATATATTCATAGACTTTGACATGGAAATAGAATTTAAAAATAATTTTCGGTCTTGCGATAACCTATGATAACAATACTATTATTTAATTTACAAAACATCACCCTCACCAAGATAATAAAAAAAGACCTTAAAAATCTTTAGGCATTATTTGGCTTTTTGGTAAATCTTACAAATGAGACATTGCGGAACTTAAATTGAATCATTTTAATTGAAGTAGGTATTTATAGTTCAGCTCCATTTTATTAAAAGCAATAAAAGTCTTTTCATATCGTTATAAGATTAGGTTTATAGTTTAGTTAAACCTCAAATCTGTATTATATATACATTTTAATTAAGGGTTGGGTGACTTTCGGGTCACCCTTTTTTTATGAGGTATTAGGACCACTTGGTAAACACTACCTATTTTCTGTCTAATCGTAGCAAATAATTTGAACAGGTTTGATTAATAGCTTAATCTATGCTATGAGCAGTAACTCATGATATTTACATAAAACGTAAAAGTAGATGAATCTTTACTCAATCTGAAAATCAATAAAAAGAGTGAGTTTAGCTTGACTATGAATACTTATTTCTAAAAATTAGGCTACACCAATTATTCAGTGTCACCATCAGTTTTATTCTTTTTCCAGGGATATTTTCCGAAGAACATAATCTCACCAACAGAGAAAATAATTATTCTATTAGGAAAATTGTCAAACTCATAGTTGTTTGAAATATAGTCATAAGCAAGCCATACTGCCCCTGTAATCGGAACTATTTAATGAATTTTTTCATCAATTCGGGCTTTAAACCATTGTTTTACCTGCACTTTATTGTTAAATTTTCATTTAACTGACGGAAATAACATTTTCTGGTTCAGGAGTGCATGCGCATAACCTTTCATCGTCATCTTTCTCGCAGCTCATAAAAACAAAACCCACCACTGAAAACAGTATTATAACTCTTAATTTTTTCATAACTGTAAACTTAAGTAAACCTAAGGACAAATTAATTTCTGCTTAGAAATTAAAATGGGTTTTTGCGTTGAAATAACAAATATTTTGAATCATGGAACCAACTAAATCATAGTCTTCAGGAATTTTTCCTCGTATGATGTCTTTAGCGATCATATTGCAGAGTAATCTTCTGAAGTATTCGTGTCTTGAAAAGGACAGAAAGCTTCTTGAATCTGTCAGCATTCCAACAAAACAACTCAAGAGCCCCATATTTGAGACGGTGTTGATTTGTTTTTCCATTCCATCTAGTTGGTCTAGAAACCACCAGCTTGCTCCGAGTTGCATTTTTCCTCTTATACCTCCCGTATTAAAATTGCCCATCATTGTGGCAAACACTTCATTTTGGGAGGGATTTAAATTATACACGATGGTTTTAGCCAATTGGTCGGTTCGGTCGAGGGCATTAAAAAACTGAGACATTCCAGCAGCTTGTAGCTCATCTCCAATGGAATCAAAACCGGCATCAGCTCCGAGCAGCTTGTACATACGCTCGTTATTGTTTCTTAAAGCACCTAGGTGAAACTGTTGCACCCAACCTTTTTTGTGATTCATCCTTGCGAGTTCGAGTAGCAAAAAACTTAAAAGGTGTTCTTGAGACTCCGTTGCTACCTCTTTGCCTTCAATGAGATCGGTAAAGGTGTTCTCTACCTGAGTCGCATTATAAGTAACAAAATTTAGATGCGAGAGTCCGAAATCAGCAATTCTACAACCGGATTGTTCGAAAAAATCATGTCTTTTTTCAAGAACTACTAAATAGTCATCTAAATCATTTATAACCGTTGAGGTTAATTTTTCAAGCTGTTTGGTGTAAGCAGAGAAGTGTTCAGGATTATCAACTTTTAAGGCGTTATCTGGACGCCACGTTGGGCGCATTTCAAACGATAACCCATCATTGAATACTTTTTTATGAGACTTTAAATCATCTACAGGATCATCTGTTGTACAAATGACTTCAACATTTGCTTTTTCAAGTAATGATCTTGTACTAAAAGTATCATTTTGCAACATAGCAGATGCCCTTTGATAAATATCTTCAGCTGTTTTTTCACTGAGGAGCTCATCAATGCCAAAAGGTTTTCTCAGTTCCATGTGCGTCCAATGATAGAGAGGGTTTCTCAAGGTGTGAGGAACCGTTTTAGCCCATGCTGTAAATTTTTGATAGTCGTCAGCTTCACCTGTAATGAGTCGTTCTTCTATACCAAAAAGACGCATAGCGCGCCATTTATAGTGATCTCCTTCGAGCCATATTTGTGTGAGATTGTCAAACCTGTGATTTTGAGCCACCTGCTCGGCAGAAAGGTGATTGTGGTAATCGATAATTGGCAAATGTTCGGCAAATTCGAAGTAAAGTTTTTCTGCAATTTCAGATTCCAACAAAAAAGAAGAAGAAAGAAACATAAGTAATGACGTTTAAACCCCTGAATAAATTTGAAAACCTCCATCGACTGCAAGTGCTGTGCCGGTAACAAAACTTGAGGCCTCAGCGCACAAATAATGAATGGTGCCATTTAGTTCATGCGCTTCTCCGAAACGCTTGTAGGGGGTGTTTTGAATAATGGACAGTCCTCTAGAGGTTAATGAACCATCCTCATTAAGGAGTAATTTTCTATTTTGTTCGCCGATAAAAAAACCAGGAACAATGGCGTTAACACGTACTCCTTCTCCGTGTTTTTGTGCAAATTCAACGGCTAACCATCTCGTGAAGTTTTCGATGGCCGCTTTAGATGCAGAATAACCGGCAACACGAGTGATAACCTCGGACACTGACATGGATGAGTAATTGATGATTACGCCATTTTTTTGCGCAATCATCGTTTCACCAAAGACCATACTCGGTAAAACAGAACCATACAAATTTAGATCGACAACCTTGGTTAAATCGTCCATTGACATTTCAAAAAACGTTTGTTCAGATGTAATCACGGCGCCGGCTTTATTGCCTCCTGCAGCATTGATCAAGATGTCAATTTTACCGAATTTGGTTAAAACTTCGTCCCTTACAAATTCCAATTCATTGCGATTAAGTACATCACAACCAAGCGCCAGAGCGCTCCCTCCCTTGTCGATAATTGAAGAAGCGTTTTTTTCAAGGCTTGACAGCGTTCTCCCTAAAAGAACTATACTGATATTTTGAGCGCCCAGATATCGAGCGGCTTCTCCTCCAAGAACACCACCAGCACCTGTGATAATGGCAACTTTATTGCTTAAATCAAAAAGATCTTTCATGAATTATACTGTTGTTTTAAATGTGTGATAGCTGAAGCGACACCTCTGAGTTCCGCGAGACCCTTTAATCTGCCTATGGCGGAATATCCAGGATAGTATTGCGTATCAAGATCGTCTAGCATTTGATGGCCATGATCTGGTCGCATAGGTAATACTGTTTTTCCTTGCATATGCCTACGATTCGAAATCTCATAAAAAAGAGTGATTAGTTCGATCAAACTAGCATCACCTTCAAGATGGTTGGCTTCAAAAAAAGAGCCGTCTTTGTTGCGCTGTGTTGATCTCAAATGCGCAAAGTGTATGCGCTCTTCAAAATTTAACAGTAAGGCTTTTAAATCATTTGATTGATGAGCACCAAGGCTTCCAGTGCAATAGGTCAATCCATTGTGAATATTAGGTACTGCCGAAAAAATATACTCGAGATCAGATTGAGATCCTACGACTCGAGGCAAACCAAAAACAGACCAAGGCGGGTCGTCAGGATGTACAGCCATATATACACCTTCTTGTGCAGCGACCGGAATGATTCGCTCCAAGAAATAAATCAAATTTGCTCTTAGTTGGTTTTCATCTATATCCGTGTAGGCCTCTAAACCGAGCTTAAGTTTTTCTAAAGTAAACCCTTTTACATCTCCGGGTAGAGCCATTAAAATACTTTCCTTTAGTAGACTGACATCTTCATCTGAATAATTCGAAAAGCGTTCTTGAGCCTTTTGTATATCGACAGCATCGTATGTTGATTTTGCCTTAGGTCTTTTTAGGATGTGCAAATCGAAAATGATTAAATCTAAAGGGTGAAAGTAGAGAGCTGTGCTGCCATTTGGTAATTCTTTTCTAACATTTGTTCTGAGCCAATCCAACACTGGCATGAAATTGTAGCAAATTACGCGTACTCCACAGTCTGCTAAATTTCGAATGCTTTGACAATAGTTTTCAATGAGTTGGTCTCTGCTCTCTTTTCCTTGTTTGATATCTTCATGTACAGGGAGACTTTCTACTACGACCCATTTTAGAGGTGTTGATGTTGAATTGTCTTTTTCAATAAAATCGATGCGTTTTTGTATTTCTTCAATAGACCAAATCTCACCAACGGGAATTTGGTGTAAAGCATTTACGATTCCAGTGGCCCCTGCTTGTCTTATCTGACTTAGGTTTATAGGATCGTGAGGACCATACCAACGCCAACTTTCTTCGAAAATCATTGATTTAAACTAATTGTTTGGTTAAGGTAATTAATTTGCCCGTAACTTTTTAATTGCTAATCATTGGCCGAGTCCATTTTAAAATACAATTTCATTTACGATTTAGAATAAATGTTTTTAAGCGTTTAAATATTTCGTATTTTTTGTAGCACTAACTATATCAACAATGGACAATTTTAAAAATAACCTTTTTCGTTTTTCTTGCATTTTATTCGGTGTATTATTTGTTGGGTGTGATTTGATAACCGACCAAACCCCATGGGTGACTCTTTTTGATGGAAGCTCATTAGAAGGATGGTCTCAAAAAGGGGGAGAAGCAAAATATACCGTTAGCGACGGTGAAATCATTGGAACTACAGTACACGATACGCCTAATTCATTTCTAGTTACCGATTCAATATATGGAGATTTTATTCTTGAACTCGAGTTTTTAGTGGATCCTTCTATGAACTCAGGAATTCAAATTAGAAGCGAGAGTTTACCTTATTACCAAAACGGTAGGGTACACGGATATCAAGTTGAAATAGATCCTTCAGAGAGAGCTTGGAGTGCAGGTATTTACGACGAGGCAAGGCGAGGATGGCTTCATCCCTTAGATGACCAAAACAAATCAGCCAAAAGTGCTTTCAAGCAAAATCAGTGGAATCACTATCGAATTGAAGCTATTGGTGACACCATTAAAACCTGGATCAATGGAGATGAAGCCGCACACCTAATGGATGATCAAACAGATAAAGGGTTCATTGGTCTTCAAGTACACTCTATTGGCCAAAATCAAGAAGAAGGAACTGAAATTAGATGGAGAAATATCAAAATTCTCACCGAAAATATAGAGGCATACAGCACAAAGACATCTCTGCCGATGCTTGATAAAATCAATAAGCTCACTAAAAATGAGCTTGATTCAGGTTGGCAAATGCTTTGGGATGGAGAGACTACAAATGGATGGAGGGGAGCCAAACTCGAGGCTTTTCCTGAGAATGGTTGGGAAATTAAAAACAGTGAACTCATCGTTTTAGCTAGTGATGGTGGAGAGTCAGAAGCTGGGGGCGATATCGTTACGTTAAAAAAGTACAGTGACTTTGAATTTATGGTAGATTTTAAGCTAACTCCTGGAGCCAATAGTGGAATAAAGTATTATGTAGATACGAATATTAACAAAGGTGCTGGGTCTTCGATAGGATTAGAATATCAAATTCTAGACGATGATTTGCATCCCGATGCGAAGTTGGGAAATCACCCTGGAAGCAGAACATTGGCCTCTTTATACGATTTGATTCAAGCGGATGTAGATAAGCCTACAAAAGCAATTGGGGAATGGAATCGCGCACATATTATTTCTAAGGACAATAACGTAAAACACTATCTAAATGGTGCTAAGGTATTGGAACACGAAAGAATGACTGTACAATTTAGAACCCTTGTTTCTGAAAGTAAATATGTGGTTTGGCCTAATTTCGGAGAATTAGAGGAAGGTCAAATACTTCTCCAAGATCACGGTGACCTTGTTCATTTCAAGAATATCAAAATTAAAGAACTTACAAACTAAAAATTGCCAGATGGGAACAAGACGAAATTTTATAAAAAATACCGTAGCTGGAAGTATAGGGCTGGGAGTTTCAACCCCAGCTTTTTCCAATATCTTTTATTCTAATATTCTAGGAGCAAATGACCACATCAATTGTGCGGTATTTGGTGTTAGAAGCCGAGCTAAGGCACATATCATTGCAATTAATGCTACTGAAAATGCGAAAGTGCTCTACAATTGTGATGTGGATGACACCATTATTGAAGAGCACAATAAATGGTGTGAAGAAAATATAGGGTACATCCCAAAGGTTGAAAAAGATTTTCGAAAAATCTTAGAAGATAAAGATGTCGATGCAGTATTTATTGCTACTCCTGAACATTGGCATGCCCCAATGGCAATTATGGCTATGCAGGCAGGAAAACACGTTTACATTGAAAAACCCTGTAGCCATAATCCATATGAAAATGATCTGTTGATGGCTGCTCAAAAAAAGTACGGTAAAAAGGTACAAATGGGTAATCAACAACGTTCAGCTAGAACTTCAATCATGGCTATTGAAGACATCAGAAATGGAATTATTGGTGAGGTGTACAAGGGTGAAGCGTACTACTCTAATAAGAGAACCTCCATAGGGAATGGAAAAAAGATTGATGTTCCTAAGACCTTAGATTGGGATTTATGGCAGGGCCCAGCACCGAGAGAGGAATACAGAGATAATGTTCACCCCTACAATTGGCATTGGTTTCGAACCTGGGGAACCGGTGAAATACACAATAACGGTACACACGAGATTGATATTTGCAGGTGGGCTCTTGGCGTAGATATTCCAGAACGCGTAACTTCTTTTGGGGGTAAATATACATTTGACGATGACTGGGAGTTTGTCGACAACCAACAGGTCACCTTTACTTATCCAGGTGAAAAATTTATAACATGGACAGGTCATAGTCGAATTATTATGAAACCAGAACGTCCCGGTCGGGGAGCTACTATATATGGAACTAAAGGGACAATTCAGCTTGATCGCGGGTTTTATAAGCTTTTTGATTTAGAGGGTAACCCTTTAAAATTTGAGTTTGAACGTTATAAAGGAGCAGCCTCATCAACAGATACTATGGGTATGAGCGGTCTAGATGTCGATCATGTTCGTAATTTCTTTGATGGAATTCGATATGATAAATCACTTCGTTCAGATATTCAGGATGCAGCCCTTTCAACAATGATATGTCATTTGGGGAATATGGCACAGGACGCAGGAGAGACCCTTGTAATTGATCCTAAAACAGCCCGTGTTTTAAATAACGACAAAGCCATGGGGTCCTGGAAGCGTACATATGAAAATGGGTGGGAACCAAGTATTTATTAGGGTATCTAATTCTTTAGAATAGCCGTAGTTCCACTTTATATATTTCCTTCATACAAGCAGAAAGATGATTTACCTTTTACAGAAAAATTCAAATGAGTTAATTCTAACTAAAGGTTAAAGTATATTATTGAATCTGATTGTTCAACTAATAGTTGATTCTATTAGATTGCTCAACAGGAAGAGAATGGTTTTTATTTCTCTCAGAAACCTTCATTAAAACAATTTTGCCATTGGATTGATCGTTTCAATTATTGAATCAGGATGGTATCTATTTGAATAGACGTTTTCATAAAATAAACCTCTAACTTTTGATAGTCCAGTCGCCTGATGTTGTCTAGTGAAAGCCCCTCTTTTGTCACGTGTTTCATAAAATTAAATCTAAATCAGACTTTGTTTTCTTATGAGTCTCTTAAGGCGTACCACTGGTAATTTATTATTATTATTTATGGTTTAGCTAAACTATATAATATTTAAATCAACTAAGTAAAATTACGTGTAAGTAATTAACAACCAAAGAGGTAGTTTTCCACAAAAGGTTGATTTTTTAACTAATTTAAACGATATGAAACCTAATTAGAAGAAAATTCCTTTTAACTGCCTCCACCCATTTAACACTAGAAAGACAAATTTCTTGGACCCTATCTATTTCTATTAAATTATTATCATTATTGTTTGGTGTTAGATGGGTGTTATAAGGGTATTGATCGGGTGTTAGAAGGGTATTATTCTTTGCATCCCTACCCTGGTAATCATTATATTTTACAAGGGTTACAAGCAAATATCTGGGTGTTCGTTTTGTGACCAACTCCTGACTCTCTTTGATATTTTTTTAGTGAATGACTTACTTGCTTCGGCAATGCCCCAATTGTTGGAATTGAATCCGTAATTTTGACAAAAACTAATACTGATGAATCTACTTTCGGTAGAGGGAATTTCAAAGGCCTATGGGGAGCACGTTATTTTTAAACCTCTCTCTTTTGGAATTAGCAATGGGCAAAAAATAGCACTGATCGCTAAAAATGGAAGTGGAAAAACAACTATCTTAAAGA
>MDTC01029848.1_pt1 | contig 12595 bp, 9 predicted proteins | sample 811181 | NCBI WGS metagenome assembly MDTC01 (sample SAMN05326644, study PRJNA326480) | marine metagenome | isolation source: seawater | place: Pacific Ocean: North | collected 2011 | reverse complement strand
TGCAGAATATATTATTCGTAATGTTGATGATTGGGTTCTTGGTAAAACTACCAGCAGTACCTTTCCACACTTGGCTGCCTGATGCTCACGTTCAAGCACCTACTGGTGGTTCAATGCTTCTAGCAGGTGTAATGCTGAAGATGGGTGCATACGGAATGTTTAGATTACCTCTAAGCCTATTCCCTCATGCATTATACCATTTCCAACTAGCATTGATGATTATTGGAATGGTATCTCTTGTATGGGGTGCAATTGTTTGTTTGGGCCAAACTAACTTGAAGAAAATGGTTGCTTATTCATCGGTTTCTCACATGGGTGTAATTCTAATTGGTATTGCTACAATGCAACCTATGGGTTGGGCAGCTGCACTATTCATGATGTTCGCTCACGGTATTATCAGCCCAATGCTATTCGCTGTTTGTGGTGCATTCAAACATCATTATCATAGCATGGAAATTGGTGCAATGCGTGGAATGGCAAAACATTCACCATGGCTTGCAACTTCCATGATGTTTGCTTGGATGGCATCTTTGGGTCTTCCATTACTTGCTGGTTTCGTTGCAGAAATTATGATGCTTATCGCTTTGTGGCATATGATTTCTTTGGATGGATGGAGTATTTGGTGGATGGTTGGTCCAGCACTGGTTCTTGCTCTGACTGCGGCTTACTATCTATGGTCGATGCAGAGAACAATTTTCGAAGGCGGTGATGACACCCAACCACCAGCAAATATGGTAGGTAAGGTAATTCCAGACATCTCCAATCCGGAAAAGTTTGCAATGCTACTATTAGCCTTCTTTACAATTTTATTCGGTGTAATGCCATGGATTGCTTTAGACATGATGGATGATTGGACCAAACAAATTTTCAACGGTTTGATATTATTTGTCGGAAAGGGAGGTGCTTGATATGTCTACATTGAAAACAGTTGAACCATTTGGTGATGGTTTCATCTCTGCACTTTGTCCCGAATTAATTCTATTTGCAGGTTTGATACTACTAATTGTAGTTCCTAATCTAGGGGATGGAAAGTTCAGAATTCCAGGAACTCAAACCAGAATACCTTGGTTATTAGGCGGTCAAAGATTCAAGTTGACTAGCGACCCAAGATTACCTTCTTGGATTGCAGTCATTACCATTGGTACATCCTTTGTCATGACCATTCTTTCTTTCCAAGATGGAGTGGAAAGAACTGCTATTGTTAGCGAAGGAGGCACCCAAATTCTAATGATAAATGCCTTTAGCAGAGTCTTTGAATTGATATTCTTTGGTGCTTTGACCCTAGCAGCATTCGCTAGCATGAATAGATTAGATGTCAAAGGAATAGGTGCGAGGTTATCCACTGATGAATTATACAATAATAGAAGACAGGGCGATTTCTATATTTTGATGATCACCTGTGCTCTTGGAATGTCTATCGTCGCTCTAGCCCAAGACTTGTTTGTACTATTCATCGGGCTTGAGTTAGCATCTTTCTCAACCTATGTTCTTGTTGCATTCTTCAAGGAGTCCAAGGCTGGAACTGAGGCGGGAATGAAATATTTCATCGTTGGTTCGGTCGCTTCAGGAGTAGGTTTGTATGGATTATCAATGTTGTATTTGTGGGCAGGGTCTCTACAATTAGATGTACTAGCAACAACATTTGCCCAATCTGGAAGTGATGCACTTCCAATGATTGGTATTGGATTTGTTTTGGTTGGCTTTGGTTTCAAAGTTAGCGCAGCACCTTTCCACTTTGCAGCACCAGATGCCTATTCAGGAGCAAGCAGTCCAGTGGCAGGCGTTCTTGCCACAGCGAGCAAAGCAATGGGTATCGTTGGTCTTTTGCGAATACTGTTGATAGTTGCAGCACCCGAGTCAAGTGAAGATGGTACAGTTTGGCTTGTATGTCTTGGATTATTATCTGTTATCACAATGACTTGGGGTAACTTAGCTGCTCTTGGCAGTACTAATCCTAAGAGGATGCTTGCTTACTCTTCTGTAGCCCATGCAGGTTACATGCTTGCAGCGATTACCGCTATTGGAGCATGGAATTGGGATGAAACATTATCAGGAGATCCTGGAGAAGCAGCAGTGGTTGTATTGACCGCATTGATGTTCCACTTGATGGTATTAGTAGCATTCAAATTGGGTGCATTCCTTGTCTTATCTGTTCTTGAATCAGAAGGTGGTGGCTCGAGATTATCTTCTCTTGGTGGACTTGCCAAGAGAGAACCATTCCTTGCAGTTGCCATGTTTATCTTCATGATTTCATTAGCAGGTGTCCCACCTCTGGCAGGATTTATGTCGAAATTACTAGTGATAATGGGAATTGTTAAAGTTGCTCTTGGCGACATGAGTGAGGCATTAGCAACAGGTAGCGAACTCGGATTATCTGATGTTCATTGGGTCTGGTGGTTAGCATTAGCCATGGTCATCAATTCAGCAATTTCAGTTTACTACTACCTGAGAATTGGAGTCGTAATGTTCTTTGAGGAACCTGAAGAAGGTAAAACAGGCCCTCTTCCAGCAGGATGGCAAGTTCGCTTTGCAATTCTTGCTTGTTTACTTGCTACAGTATTCATGGGAGTTGCAAGCGATAAGATTCTTGAAATCTGTGAAATTGCAGCACAAAGTTTCAATTATAATTGGGCATAAAATCGCACTTAAACGGGTGATGCCTTCAATAAGGGTTGGCCATCAGCCCATATTAGTGAGACATTGTGGGTCGTAGGCGTGAAGAAAAAGTAGACGTGGAAGAACTAGCCCGTCTAGAGAATCCAGAAGATGGTTCTTCTGGAAAGATTCGTGTCAAAATGCCGAACCGCAAAATAAACGAAATGTTCGCTTTAGCAGAACAAATTCTTGGTGGTCGAAGAGTAACTATTCTTTGTGAAGATGGAGAAACTAGGTTAGCTAGAATCCCTGGCAAGATGAGAAGGCGACAATGGGTTAGAGAAGGTGACTTAATCATCGTTTGGCCTTGGGATTTCCAAGACTCCAAAGCAGATGTCAAACACAGATATACCAAAACTCAAGCAATGTACCTATCGCGTAAAGGAGTTCTACCAGATGATGTAGATGTATTTGGCATGAATGTCAGCCATGATGATGATGATGAGCACGACGATCTATTTGGAACTGTAGATGCCGATGATGATGATGATTTATTTGGGGAGGCAGACACTCCAGATGATGACGATGATGATGATTTATTCGGGGACAGTGAAGATGAGGTAGAGGATGATTCAGCCCCTCAAGAAGAGGTTTCTGAAGAGAAGTCTGAAGAACCTGAAGAAGAATTCGAGGCTGTGGAAGAATATCCTGCTACCGAAGAAGAAGATGAAGACGATGATGATGAGGACATCGACATCGATTCACTATTTGGTTAGGATTTATTGGCCTTATGGGTGGTCAAATGAAAGATTTAGAAGACGACTGGGATGAACTTGCCATAAACAAGAACCGTCACCCTCGTAAAAAATCGAAATTCAAGAATTCTGAACATCAAAAGGATGCAGAATTTTCCCGATATGAGGAAAAACAATTCATTGATACCCTAGAGAGTAAATCTGGAAAGTATTCTTGGATGAAAGAAAAGCGATACAAAACCATGTTTCGCAATATAGAAGATAAGATTCAAGGTGCTATGGGCAAAGGTACATTTGAGTGGGTTGATCGAAGAGTTTTCGACCAAGTCTTTGATAGATTAACTTTGATGTCACTGTATAAATTGATGAAAAACGGAGTCATAGATACGCTAGACTTCCCAGTGGCGAGAGGAAAAGAGGCTCACGTTTTCCATGGTACAGATATAGATGGAAATCCAGTGGCAGTGAAAATTTTCCATACCTCAAATGCGGTTTTCAAGAATCTTATGCAATACATAGAGGGAGACCCTAGATTTACTGGACTTAGACGTAGACATCGAGATTTAGTTGATATTTGGGTTCGTAAAGAACAAAGAAACCTCACCCGTTTAGCCAAATGGGGGCTTAGAGTTCCTAAGCCATTAGGATTACACAAGAATGTCTTGGTAATGGATTACTTAGGAGATGAAACTTCTCCTTTCCCCAAACTACGTGAAGTTAAGGTCGAAGAACCACAACCTGTCTATGATGAATTACTCGAGTTTTTAGCGGTTTCATGGCAAAAAGCAAATTTGGTACATGGTGATTTTTCACCATTCAATATTCTATGGAATGATGAGGATAAACCAGTGGTAATCGATGTAGGACAAGCGGTTATACAATCACACCCTAAAGCACAAGATTTCCTTGTTAGAGATGTTACTAGATTAGTCGAATGGGGTCAGAAGAATAACTTGGATGTTGATTTGGCTGAAGCGATGTATGATGTGCTAAACATGGATCTAAGTCATGTAGAAGAAGTTTCTATTGATTGAGATCATTCTTCTTCCCAATTAATTTCTTCATCTGCAGATAGTTCCATCATTTCTTCCACAGCTTCTTCATCTGCAGGGTCAACTTGGGAGGCTTTCATTCTTCTTGAACGCCTATCACTAATTTCTGATAGTCCTGGAACTAGGTGTTCAAAACCAACATATGTGGTAGGGTCATCCTTGAGTTCAATAGATTCTAGAGAACGATTTGATAGTTTTGTTCTTCTTCTATCCTTTTCTAAATAGTTTAGAACAGAACCATGTTCTGCTCCACCTGCAAGCATTTCAATTGCCTGTTGAGCAGCAAAAAGACCATCTTCTTCACCGATTATTACCACAGTGGAGTTATAGATTGTAATTTCAGTATTGGTTAGATTTTCAATTAACTTTCTAATTTTTCCTTGGCTACCAATAATTCTAGAACGAATTCTTCGTTGTTGGTTGGAACGCTTTCCAACAAAATCTCTCAAATCTACCATTTCAAAAAAATGCTGATCTTCAAATAATCTTAATGCAGCCTTTGGAGCCATTCCTCGCCCGATCGCTTTGATTACATTTGGTAATTTCATTGCTTTAACAGGGTCATAAGAGCCTGCTTCGCCCCATAAGACTTCGACTTCTCCTGTGACAGAATCGATATTCAATTCTTTGCAGCCAGCTGAATTTCTCAGAGATTTTGCTGTAACTCCTTTAGCACCAATCAAGACAGCGATTCTGTCTTTAGGTACCCTAGGAAGTGCTTGGCGCATAAACCGTCCTGCCACCCTTCTCTTTTCAATCTCTTGGCCTATTACTGATAAAGGAAATAGCAAATGATGTGATTAGAATTAGTATTATTGAAGGTGCAAATGAAGGGGCGTCGATGATACTACTAATCTTAGCACCAGTTACTACCATGTGGTTCTTATTGTTCGACTCATCAAACTCATCAATTACATTGTTTGGATCGATTACCAATCTCAGGTCAAATTGACCTGAATCTGGAACAGTATAGTTCCAAATTAGTAATTCACTAGAATCAGTAAGGGAGCCTGAGTTCAAATTTCGAGTTTCCAAAACAGTCCAAGAAACAGAAGAAGTCCTATCCGCAGGAGCTGATTCAAGTTGTATTGTTACACTACCGCCATAACTTTCACTTGTTTCTAAAAGGCTAGATATTGTTACATTTCCAGTTTGTTCTCCGGGTTTAACAATCAATCTATCCAAATTTGTTTCACTAGTATTCCAGTATAGGTCAAGGCTAGGGAGTATTTGGTATGAGGCTGGTGAAGTGGTTATCGAATTTCCTGCAAGGTCTACAACGTGTGCTCTTAGCATCAAGTATTGCCTAGACTTGGTAGACCAACTTGATTGTGCAACTACTCCACTCAAACCAGTAGAAGAAATCTGTTGCCAACTTCCTGAAAGGTCAGGGGTTTGTCCAACTCCATTTGAGTCAAAACCATATTCAATGTATGAAGCGACTGTATCGATTCCAGACGTCGAATCAAAGGCTGAAAACTCTATAGGTACAGTTCCAATTCTATCGGTTGTGATTTGTTCAACAATCCATCCGATTTCTTCAGGATTAGAAGTATCAATTTGAACATTTAGTTGGATGGTTGAGCCAATATTTCCTATCTTGTCAACTGCACGCAATGAAACAGTGGTGGCTCCTTCAGGTAATGTGAGATCATAACTATTGGAAGTAGTTGCACTCCATGCAACTCCATCAGTACTTACCTCGGTATAGTCAACGCCGCTACCCTGTCCATCATCAGCAGAAGTAATGAGTCCAGAAATAGTTACAGTAGAGGAATCATACCATGATGAACCATCACCCACAGTAATTGTACCAAGGCTAGGCCCAGTTCTATCAATTCCAATAAAAATAGTTTCAGTAGCTGTTAGTCCAGAGTTATCATAAACAGTAATTCGAGGATTCCATGTACCCTCTTCCATATTTCCAGAGGCCCAGTCCCAGCCGTAAGAAATTGAACCAGGACCATCATTAGGTGGTGTACTAGGTCCGGGCACATTTACCAAACTAGCGCGCAGTAAATCATCATCGTTTACGCCCCACCTAAACTCCAAGGTGCCAGTAGAATCAATATCGAACCAAGCCCTATCATTTGCAGAATCTCCACTTCCAGTTACAGGATTCAAAACCGTAAAAATTGTAATTTCAGGTACTTGATTGTCTATGGTAAAGGAATCGGAAAGTTGTACGACATCTTCTTGATTAGTCGAGTCGTAAGCAGTTGCTCTAAGGCTATATGTTCCGTTAGAATAACTGGTAGAATCAAGGTATGTCAACCATGGAGATGAGGTTAGGTTGGTTACAGTAGTCCACGAAACTCCATCTGAGATTTCTACTAACATGGAAGAGACTGTAGAAGTTCCTCCTAATGTGAAAGATACGGTATACAGTCCAGTAACACTCTGTCCAGATGTAGGGCCATTAGAATATGTGATAGTTACATCTGAGTTGGAAAATGATGAGTCATTTTCTTCTAATTCCAAATAACTTTCAGGCTCTAAATTCATGTTTGCTAGCATTGAAGTAAGCATAATTAGTCCAAGGACTAGAGCCACTCCCCCCCTTCGCATGAAAGTAAGAGGTTCGGGGTTATCCTTCAATGCTCCCCTTGTAAATCCATATTTTTAATTAATTGGACAATTTTTTCTAAGTGCGGCATATTGAAAACTAGTCTTATGAGGCGAAATAACACCATGTTTAGAGATGGGTTCAAGTGCTTTGCAATATGTCGATGTTGTATATGGCAGGTAAGTGGCAGGTCATCGTAGGTGTGATGATTCTTAGTATTGCAATTCTTCCTGCTAATATTGCAGCATACAATAGCGGAGGAATTGAAGCCTCAGAAGCACAGGTTGCTCTAAGTCCTTCAACTGGACTGACACAAGGTGATTCTGTTACCATTTACCTCACTCTATCTAATACTCTGCAGTCCGATGCTTTTGATGTAGAATATGCATTTTACATGAATGATTACACATCGAGCCAACAATTATTGAAGAGCGTAGTTGATATTTATGCCCAAGAAACAGAAACTGTTTCAGTAACTTGGGAAAGTTTGCAAGAAACCGATAGTCGAGTTTGGGTTGTATTTGAGTATGGTGGCAATGAGCAATCATTCTTCATTGACTTTGACGTTGCAGGTTTGCCAAACCTTAGAATTATGCAATCAGAAATTTCCCCTTCAAGTGGAATCAATTCTGGCGATACAGTACAATTATCCACATTGGTCAAAAATACAGGTTCTGAGCCTGCTGTTGCTAGTACATTGCAAATAGATTTACCATCTACGCTAACCGATGAAGAAATAGCAACATCTGCTCTATCTCCAAGCCAAGAAGAGTGGATTAATACTACATTTACCGCTCCATCAAGTGGAACTTATTCGATTTATGTAACCCCCGATTACCATGACGCGGTTATTGAAGCATCAGAAAATAACAAGGAAGAGACAGTTTCATTGATAGTCGAGCCAAGAATGGATGTTTATCATCAAGAAAACATTACAATTACCGCAACTGAAGGCTCACTAGAAGGCCCTTGGACTATCGCTGGCAAACTTGCAAGAACCGGTGGTTCAGGAACTACTACTGTCCCAATGTGGATCGAAGTAGCGACCGATACAGGCGGAATTGTTACAGCCCAGCCATTTGATGTGATTTTACAAGGAACAGGTTATGCAGAACAATCTTGGTCTACTATACTAACTTCTAACATAGTTACTTCACTACCTCCAGGAGGCTATCTATTAACTGCTCAAATCGACCCATTTGACGACCCAAATTTCCTTCAAGAAAGTAAATCCAATGATCGCTCAAGTGCTCTTTTGACAATCTTAGAAGTACCCGATGTATTTGTCGATTCAATCGCACGTCCATCCTCTCCTGAAGTAAATTCTGGGGAGAGAGTCACTTGGGAAGTTACTGTACAAAACACTGGTGGCGTTGATGTTAGTGGCAAATTGGAATATGAATTTGAAGGAGTTACAGACCTTTCAATTATTATTAATTTAGGTCCTGGAGAATCATATACTTGGGTTAGCGATGCTTTGCTAACAGGTTCAGGAGCGCACCAAGCACCTTTCAAAGCAACATGGATTGCATCTCAGGGAAGTTCAGATAGTAATTTAGCAAATAATGTCGCTGAAAATAACATTAGCGTAAAGGCTGATTTAAGACTTGAATGGGCTCCTTCTTCTCTACGGTTAATCGATTCTAGTGGCGATGAAGCATCATACCCATTAGATGAAGGAGATAATTATACAATTTCTATTAATTTAACAAGTCAAGCACTTGGAGAAATCAGTTTTGATTGCTTAAATGGTAAAAATCAATTGATTTCGACTACCGAAGTAAATGTTTCAACTATAGGTCAAACAGTAAATCTTGAGTGTGAATTTACTGCTGTTGCTCCATTGTCATCTGTCCAACTTAGGCCATCAGACCCTACAAAGGTGACCTCGACATATACTAGACAATTTTCAACTGCATTTTCCTCTACCGATGATTCCTCAGAACAGTCAAAATCCGGTACAATGACATTGATTGGATTTGGCGTTGTAATATTAATCGTAATTCTAGGTCTTGCAGTATGGCTTACTAGGGAGTCTGAAGAAGAAGTTGAAAGAGATATATTCGAATATTGTCCTGCTTGTGATGGGGAATTGGAAGGTGATGAATCACGTTGCCCACATTGTTCTTTCAATCTTAACAAGGCGAGAAAACAATTCCACGAATGCAATGAATGCGGTGAATCAGTGCCTGACTTAATGGACAATTGTCCTTATTGTGGTGCTCAGCAAGATGTTTCTTCTTTCTTTGAAAGAAGAGAAAAGAAAGAGCGTAGAGTCCCTAAGGTTGAGGTCGCTTTGCCTGAAGAAGATGAAGATGAAATTGTTTCAGGTACAGAGAATTTCGCTGAAACGGTAAAAGAATTCGGCTATGATGAAGAGCAGTTAGAAGAAGACTGGGATGAGAATTTCGCTAAAGCAGAAGCTGAGATTGCTGAATTAGAACAATCCTATGAAGAACTAGGTTCAACAGATGGATTAACGCCTGAAGAAATCGAAGAATTAGAATCTCAAGTTACAACTAAATTACGTAGTATGAAGCAGTTAGGCGAGCAGTCCAATAATATCGACGAGATGTTAGCATCTAAAGGAGATTTAATCTCTCACAAAGATGATGGTAGCGAATTATCGGCTAGTGATGCAGAAATTCGAGGTAGGTTGTACGAGATTACTGGAGAAGAAGGAATTATGCCAGGCGATGAAGTTCATGTTGGTATGAATCTTTCAGATGGCGCACTAGCTGGTAATGAAATCGAGGAAGCAAGTAGCGACTTTACATTTGACGATGATCAACCAATTGCTAAATTAGATGATAAAGATGAACTAAGTCCTAAGCGACAACAGCCAAAGCGTCGTGAAAAGAAGAAAACTGCAGAGTGCGGTGCTTGTGGTGCCCAAATACCGATTATGGCCAAGGGGTGTCCTGTTTGTGGCGCTGAGTTTGAGTGATGTCCGTCGGCTTTCATAGGGTTCGTCATAGCCAAGGCTCGGCCACCATGTGCGTCATTCGGACATGCGCGATATGTTTCCTGCTTTCAAATAAACGCTCATGTTTGGATATAATTCATAGCCAAGAATAATTTGGCAGATGATAATGAGGGCAAAGGTTCTTCCACTTTTGATGGTTTTAGTCTTCATGACAGTAAGCCTATCAGGATGTATGGGACTCATACAAGCAAGGGAGTCTTTGGAGGGAATGAGAGGCGAACCGGTTGACAAACCATATGCAGATAAAATCGGTATGGCTCATACATTTCAAACAGAATCCTTGGTGGAATTATTCGAAGAATACTCAAACAGTACATCATTTACTATAGATGAATCAGTACAAAGAATCGAGATATATTTCAAAGTTACAATTAGCGGTTCTGATAATATTGCATGTATTGAGCAAGCCCCAGCTCGTTATGTTCGTCCAACGGTCACAACAGCATCTGGTGCAGTATTATGGTCAGAGGATGTTTGTGAAGATGTATCTCCAACCACTTATGATTTTGCAAAAGAGGATTTTGACTCACTAGGTTCTTTCAATCTCGAAGTACAAGCAAGAGGATTTGGAGAAACAACTGCGGGTATCTTTCAAGATGATTTCATAATTATTATCAATGTTTATCACGAGTGTAGGCAGTATCCGCAGGAACCTCCATGCGATGAATAATCATGCCAGTGATTCACTGCATGCATATTTCCTAGAACAGTTTTTGCACTTTCCTTTTCTGTTGTGATTTCTCTTTGCTCCACCTTCAACCATGAGTCGTTGAATCTCCTGAATTGCCGAAAATAATTCTTCTTTTGTGTCTTCATCCCAGTATATTTGATGAATATCTTCATTTCCATATCTCAAAATACCGTATGGAGTATTTCTTTTGGTACTTATTTCAACTAAGTGGAGATAAGCGAGTAATTGCATCTTGTGAGACATATGCGGCCTTTTTGGTATTCTTCCGGTTTTTTGTTCGACAGGGATGAATTCACCATCTACGACCACGATTTGATCAGGTCTCCCCCGTAGTCCAATATTTTCATCAATCAAAAGTCCCGAATTCTTTTCATCATCAGAATATACCACCTCAGTATTTTCCTTAAATCCAACATCTTTTCTTGCTAGTTCAGCAGCATTCTCAGTTAGTAATGCCCGTTGTAATTGCCAAGAGGCTGCTAGAGTCCACAACATTGCTAATGTGAATAAGATAAAACCTGCTTGAGTTCTGTTGTCAGCAGCAACAAGTGCAATCGAATGAATTCCTAGTAGAATGACAGTAAACAATATGCTTATCTCAAATTTTCCTGCTTCAAACCAGCCACCTTGAAAATCAATGGTCTCCCACTCTGATTGCATTATTTCATTTTGTTTAATCAAACGTTTTTTCTCTTGTCGTAATGTTTCTGATAATCCAAGCCAAGAGCGCCATGGTAGTGAAATTGCCAAGATAGTGGCAAATAGTAAAATGGCACTCCACAAAGCCAAATAACGGGCAAGGTCAATTGGCGAAACCAATATGTCATCAATTACAATAAATGCAATAGAATCAATAACCAATGCAATAATTACTGTAAACCACCAAGTCCAAATAAGTAAATGCCTCTTGAATTGTATTTGTTTTTCTTGGAATTCAGTAACTTTCTTGTGTATTTCTGCATGTTTCTCTTTTCCATCAAAAATTGCTTCACCTTGTCCAGAATTTCCTTGTCTGGCTAATGACCAAGACATGGGGCAATACGCATGCCTCTCAATATCGCTGGCACTGATTCTAAGCGGGGAGTTTTTAGAATCTCTCCAGAATCCATCTTTACACAATTTTGCATCAGAAATGGCACTTGAGGGAGATGTATCATCATTTGCAGTCTCCCCCATAAGAGGCGCTTTTCGGTTTCCAACCTTTTAATCTTCTATAGTTTGAATCATAGAATTGAATAGAAATTGGTTAATTCCAAGAATTATAATACTGCGAAGCGGTTTAATATGGGTGCTAAGTGGAACGGACGCTGAGGTCTATTCATGTCTGAAGAAGCGAGCCTATTATTGCCATTTGAATCCTATGAGGAAAACGCTGTAAATATTGGTACTCAACAAAAGAGTGCAGATATGGCCAGATTTATCGAAAAAGTACGTGAAGACGGTCTTTATTTGTTGGATGTCAACATGACAGATTCCAGAATTAGAACCACTGCTGCTTTCTTAACAAAGTATGACGCACCTAGAGTTATGGTTGTCTCCGCTCGACAATATGGTCAAAGACCAGCAAGAATGTTTGCTGAAGCAATTGGTGCTAACGCTGCTGTAGGTCGTTTTATTCCAGGCTCTCTAACAAATCCTGCTCTACGTTCATATGTAGAACCTGATGTCTTGTTTGTAACAGACCCTGCTGCAGATCAGCAAGCCCTTCGTGAAGCGGTAAATTCTGGCTTGCCAGTAGTTGGAATCGTCGATGCAAACAATAATCTTAGAAATGTAGACATCGCAGTTCCTGCTAATAACAAAGGACGTCGTTCTTTGGCTCTAATCTACTGGTTACTCGCTCGTGAAGTCCTAAAGGCTCGTGGTGAAACCACTGATGAGGCTTGGGCAGAAGCAAACGATGTTGAAGAGTGGCAATCCACGTTCTGAGATGTTAAAGCCTAATAAGCG
>MDTC01254881.1_pt1 | contig 12596 bp, 11 predicted proteins | sample 811181 | NCBI WGS metagenome assembly MDTC01 (sample SAMN05326644, study PRJNA326480) | marine metagenome | isolation source: seawater | place: Pacific Ocean: North | collected 2011 | reverse complement strand
TGAGTATCATCCTTCTTTTTTATAGCCCCACCATCGCCATTTGCAGCGGATATCAATTCAATTGCTAATTTTTCAGCCATGGGCCTCCCAGATCGACCAATAGCTGCAGATATAATCCACTGGGATGCTAGATAGAATCTTCTTCCTTTTGGAACTTCAATGGGAACTTGGTAGGTAGCGCCACCAACTCTTCTAGATTTAACCTCAACAGATGGAGAAGCATTTTCAATCGCTTTTTCAAAGATTTTAAGCCCGTCAGTCTTAGTTTTACTTTTTACCTGCTCCATAGCTCCATAAAAAATTTTTTCAGCTATACCCTTTTTCCCATCGACCATTATATAATTAACAAATTTAGCAACCAATAAATTTGAGTAAATTGGGTCTGGTAAAATTTCTCTTTTTTCAGGGCGCCTTCTCCTCATGACGAGCTACCCTTTTTAGCCCCATATCTTGATCGACTTGTTTTCCTGTCTGCAACACCAGAGGTATCTAAAGTTCCACGAATCACATGATAACGTACTCCAGGTAAATCCTTAACACGTCCACCTTCAATTAGAACAATGCTGTGTTCCTGTAGATTGTGGCCTTCTCCTGGAATGTATGCAGCAACCTCCATACCATTAGTCAACCTAACTCTAGCAACTTTACGAAGAGCGGAGTTAGGCTTTTTTGGGGTAGTTGTATATACACGAGTACAAACACCCCTTTTTTGGGGGTTACTCATAAGTGCGGGCGTGCTTTTTTTCTTAACAATTCGTTTCCGCCCTTTTCTTACTAATTGATTTATAGTCGGCATATCATTTCCTCTAAAGCCAAGAAAATTACACAATATTAACTAAAAAAAACATATTATATTTCATAACCCTTAAATAATTATGCAACAGTCTCACTATTATCAATTACTTCTTCATCATTTTGAAGGCCAACAAGCATGTCCGCAAATTTAGGTGTTCCCGTACCTGCTGGTATCAATCTACCAACTGCTACATTTTCTTTTAAACCTAACAATTCATCCTTTTTACCTGCTGTGGATGCATCCGTCAAAACTCGTGTAGTCTCCTGAAAGGAAGCAGCTGATATGAAACTTTCAGTATTTAATGAAGCCCTAGTAATTCCCATAAGAATTGGTTCAAATGTTGCAGGTACAGTTTTTCTGTAAGTAGCCACCTGCTTCCCCTCAGCCTTCAATTCCTTGTTTATTTCAAGAAATTCTTTTCTGTCTATCATACTACCCTCCTCAAGGCTTGAATCAGCGGGATCTTTAACAATAATCATTTTAGAAATTCGCTCGTTTTCTCCAAAGAATTCACGTTTAGCAACACGATCCTCCTCCAAGAAACGTGAATCTCCCGGATTAACAACGCTTACTTTCTGCATCATTTGATTTACGATTACTTCAATATGTTTATCATTTATTTTTACACCCTGAAGCCTGTAAACTTCCTGAATTTCATTAACCAAATAATCTCTAACTGCTACGGGACCTAAAACATGAAGAATATCTGTAGGCGAAATAGCTCCCTCACAAAGATTAGTACCTGCTTTAATATGATCACCTTCATGCACTATGACGTGTTTTCCATAGGGAACTGAGTAGGATCTTTCTTCACCATCAACGCCTGTAATGTGAATTTTTCTAACACCTCGCTTGGTTTCACCAAATTTGACATATCCACTGATCTCTGACATCACAGCTGGATTAGATGGTTTCCTTGCCTCAAACAACTCTGCTACCCTTGGAAGTCCTCCAGTAATATCCCTAGTTTTTCCAATATCTTTAGCGATTTTAACTAAGGTTTGCCCTCTTTGAACCTTTTGTTTATCATTTACAACCAATGTTGCTTTTACCGGTAGAATGGTACCACCTGAAAGAATTTTACCACTATTGTTCACAATCTCAATGTGAGGACTAAGTTTTCTATCTCTAGCCTCTACGACAACCATCTGCTTCTTGCCTCCTTCAACAGCTTCAACGGCATAAGTTTCGCCTTCGATAAAGTCCTTAAGTGAGACAACACCGGTTTCTCTTGCTAAAATTATGTCGGTGTATGGATCCCATTTAATTAGCGTTGTCTTTGCAGCTATTTCTTCCCCTTCTTTTACAAAAATCGTTGCGCCGTATGGAACATTAAAAGAGCTATTCTCGGTACCATCTTTATCTAAAATAGATAATTTTGAATGGCGCACCATACATCTTGTAACTTTGGTTCCAGATTCATCAATGGTATCGGCGTAATCAAAATCATCAGAAAAAGATACTGTTCCAGAACGTCTTGATACCATTTCAGATTGTTCAATAATTCTTGTGGCAGTACCACCAATATGAAAAGTTCTTAGAGTTAACTGAGTACCAGGTTCACCAATACTTTGGGCTGCTCTGATACCCACAGCTGTACCAATGTCAACAAGTTTGTGTGTAGACAAGTCCCAGCCATAGCAGTACGCGCATACACCTCTTTTCGACTCACATGTCAATATTGAGCGAATTCTAATTTGCTCTGCTCCAATGTCTCCTATAAGCTCAGCTTCATTTTCAGATATCAAAGAACCAGCTTTAACAACAACTTTACCTTTTACGATAAAATCGTCCAAAACTGTCCTACCTAATATTCTGTCCGAAAGAGGCTCAATAACCTCTTCACCCTCTTTGAGATCTGAAATCATTATTCCATTGATTGTACCACAATCCTCTTCATAAACAACTATATCTTGCGCAACATCAACAAGTCTTCTTGTTAGATAACCTGCATCTGCTGTTTTCAAGGCAGTATCCGCAAGACCCTTTCTAGCCCCATGAGTTGATATAAAATACTCAAAAACGGACAGCCCTTCCTTAAAATTTGAAGTAATTGGAGACTCGATAATTTCACCAACACCACCTTTCATTGATTTTTGAGGTTTAGCCATTAAACCTCGCATACCCGCTAGCTGTTTAATTTGATCTTGGGAACCCCTAGCACCCGAATCCGCCATCATATAAACAGGATTAAAACCTTCACGATCTATTTTTAAGGTTCTCATCATTGTCATGGCCATAACAGTTGTTGCATGAGTCCAGACATCAATAACTTTATTATATCTTTCTCCATCAGTGAGTATATGGTTATCAAACTTTTTCTGAATATCGTCAACTTCGCTTTGAGCTCTTCTTAAAATATCTAACTTTTCATCTGGAATTAGAACATCACTTATAGCAATAGAAGCACCACTTTCTGTTGCCATTCCAAAGCCTAAGTCTTTAAGTCGATCAAGGAACAAAACTGTCTGGTAATTACCCGAAATTAAGTATGCGCTATTGATGACTTTTGTTAGAATTTTTTTATCAACAATTTTATCAACATAGTCAACACCATCTGGAAGGATCGAATTAAAAATTACCCTACCTACGGTTGTATTTTTTATCCAAATCCCTTTGTGTAACAGATGCACATTCGAATGTAGATCGACTGATTTATTTTCATAAGCAAGTAAGCCTTCATCAATAGAGCTAAACATTTTACCTTCACCCTTACCATTTTTCTTAGACAAGGTTAGATAATAACAACCTAAAACCATATCTTGAGATGGAACAGCTATTGGCTGCCCATTGGCAGGATGAAGAATATTATGACTAGACAACATTAACATTCAGGCTTCCATTTGAGACTCCAGTGCCAAAGGAACATGTACAGCCATTTGATCACCATCAAAATCAGCGTTAAAAGCAGAGCAAACAAGAGGATGAAGTTGAATCGCTTTCCCGTCTACCAAAACAGGCTGGAATGCTTGTATACCAAGCCTGTGTAATGTTGGAGCTCGATTAAGCAAAACTGGATGATCCTGTACAACATATTCTAATACCTTATAAACAACTGCGTCACCATTCTCAACCATCAACTTAGCACTTCTTGGGGTCTGGGCGTATCCGCGAGCCATTAATTCATGAATCATGTGAGGTTTAAATAGTTCCAGAGCCATATTTTTCGGCATTCCACATTCATGCAAGTTAAGTTGTGGTCCAACAACTATTACTGATCGACCAGAGTAGTCAACTCTCTTTCCAAGAAGATTTTGCCTAAAACGCCCTGTTTTGCCTCTCAACATGTCTGAAAGCGATTTTAAAGGACGGCGTGACCCACTGCGAATAGCAGTTTTCCTTCTGTTATTATCGAAAAGGGCATCAACTGCTTCTTGAAGCATTCTCTTCTCATTCCGCAGAATGACGTCAGGAGCCTTGATTTCCATTAGCTGTTTCAACCTATTGTTTCTTATAATAATTCTACGGTATAAGTCGTTTAAGTCAGAGGCGGCAAATCTGCCCCCCTCTAAAGGAACTAACGGTCTTAGTTCAGGGGGTATAACTGGAAGAATGGACACTATCATCCACTCAGGCTTGTTTAAACGCTTCTTTAATGGATCAGGGACAAATGACTGAACAACTTTAAGACGTTTAAGAGCATCATTCCTTTTTTGTTTTGATTTTGATGTTTTGACAATATCCACTAGCTCATTTTTTAACTCAGAAATACTTATTCTAGAAAGCATTTCTTTCATTGCTTCACCACCCATAATGGCATAAAAGTAATTATCATTATCTCTGTCATCATCAGAAACGGCCATATACCCAAACTGATCTTCATAATCAAAGTACTCATCTTCTTCAAGCAATGCAAATTTATCAAGCCCACTTTCTCCTGGCTCAATAACCATGAACATTTCATAATAAATTACACGCTCAAGTTCTTTAGTACTTTTTCCAGCTAGGTAACTTAACTTGCTGGGAATAGATCTTAAATACCATATGTGTACGACAGGAACGGCTAAGGTAATATGCCCCATTCTTTCTCGCCTTACTTTTTTCCTGGTAACTTCAACTCCACAGCGGTCACATATGATTCCACGATAGCGTATGCCCTTATATTTTCCACAATGACACTCATAATCCTTGACAGGTCCAAAAATTTTCTCACAAAACAGTCCATCCTTTTCAGGTTTGTATGAACGATAGTTAATTGTTTCTGGTTTCAACACTTCCCCGTAAGATCTCTGAAGAATTTTTTCTGGCGAAGATAAACCTATAGTTATTGAATTATATTTTTTTGTTGTGTCTAAAGAATTTTTTTGTATGTAAGTCAAGTATATTCCTCCTTAAAATTTTAATCTAAATCAACATCGATGCACAAACCCTGCAACTCTTTTATCATAACATTAAATGACTCCGGAGTAGAAAATTCTGGCATCTGCTCACCTCTGACAATTGAATTGTAGACTTTTGAACGCCCTTCAACATCGTCAGACTTAACTGTTAGAAGCTCATGCAATGTATGGGCGGCACCATAGGCTTGCAAGGCCCAAACTTCCATTTCCCCTAAACGCTGCCCACCAAATTGAGCTTTACCTCCAAGAGGTTGCTGGGTTATTAGAGAATAGGGACCGGTTGAACGAGCATGCATTTTATCATCAACCATATGACTCAATTTCATCATGTAAATATTGCCTACGGTAACCGGATTGTCAAAAAATTGACCAGTTTTACCATCTATTAATTTTGTTTTACCTGATTGCGGCAATTTAGCAAGAGCGAGTTCATCCTTTACCTCTAAGGGACTAGCACCATCAAAAACAGGGGTCGCATATTTCTTATTCAAAATATCACCTGCCCAACCTAACATAGTTTCATAAAGCTGACCTAAATTCATTCTTGATGGAACTCCTAAAGGGTTAAGAACGATATCTACAGGTGTTCCATCTTCCATGAAAGGCATATCCTCCTCCGGGACAATCGTAGCAACAATTCCCTTGTTACCGTGCCTACCAGCCATTTTATCACCAACGGAAACTCTTCTTTTTTGAGCTACAAATACTTTAGCTAGTTTCAATATACCGGGTTGCAACTCGTCACCCACTCTTAGCTTAAAGATTTGTCTTTCAAGTTTTGTTTCAATGTTAGACCACTCTTCTCGAAAAGACCTCCACACCATTTGAACCCTTTTCCAAACATTATTATTCTCCACCCAAGATTCATCTTGAGCAAATCTTTCAAGATCAAAACTTTTCACTCTTTTCAAGGTTAATTTTGTAGACTTTTTAATTAGCGTTCTACCAGTAGAAAGATCACGAATACCATTTGAAACCTGATCTTTTAATAAATTTGTTAGTTTTTCATCCCTTGATGATTTTAAGTGAGATTTTTTTTCTGAAGCTTCTTTTTGAAACAATAGTATTTGCTCCCGCTCCTCTTTTTTTGTTCTTTTTGCTTGCTTGGCAAAAAGTTGGGTTTTAATTACGACGCCTTTGATCCCAGGCTCTGCCCGCCTTGAGGCATCTTTAACCTCTCCAGCTTTTTCACCAAAGATTGCACGCAATAATTTTTCTTCCGGAGTGGGGTCAGTCTCTCCTTTGGGAGTAACTTTCCCAATCAAAATATCTCCTTCAGATACTCTTGCGCCAATCCTAATAATGCCATTTTCATCCAAGTCTCTTGTAGCATCCTCACCAACATTTGGTATCTCAGGAGTCAATTCCTCCTGCCCCCTCTTTGTATCCCTTACTTCAAGTTCGACCTCATTACAGTGAACTGAGCTATAGACGTCATCCTTAACCAGCCTTTCACTTAATACTATAGCATCTTCGAAATTATACCCTCTCCAAGGCATGAAAGCAACACGTACGTTAGAACCCAAGGCCAATTCACCATTGTCAGTAGATGCACCATCTGCAATAACATCCCCAATTTTTAATTCGTCGCCCTCTGATACTAAGGGACGTTGGTTATGCACGGTGTTTTGATTAGTTCGATGAAACTTTTTAAACCTTATCTCAATGATATTTTCGCCTTCAAATAAGGTCAAAGAGTCCATAACGTCTTTTCTTTTGATTAAGCATTTTCTTGAATCTACATAGACCACTTTGCCGTCCACTGGACTTACAACCGCAGACCTTGAATCAACAGCTACTTTCTTTTCAATACCAGTTCCAACGATGGGAGATTGAGGCTTCATCAATGGGACTGACTGCCTTTGCATGTTTGACCCCATTAAGGCCCTATTTGCATCATCATGCTCTAAGAATGGAATTAAAGCAGCTGCAACACTTAAAATCTGGTTAGGGGAAACTTCAACGTAGTCAACTTCTGAAGGGGACACAATCGGAAAATCGCCCTTGACTCTAGCCCTAATCAAATCTTCAGATATAATACCATTACTATCAATCTTAGTTGACGCCTGAGCTACAAGTACCCTGTCTTCATCATCTGCTGAAAGATATTCTGTCTTATCTGTAACGATAGAACCTGCTCCATTTTTTTTAACCCTTCTGTAAGGGGACTCTATAAAGCCATGGTTATTAACTTCAGCATACATTGCTAGGGAAGAAATTAAACCAATGTTTGGACCTTCAGGAGTCTCGATTGGGCACAACCTACCATAATGAGTATAGTGAACATCGCGGACTTCAAAACCAGCTCTTTCTCTGGTTAGACCACCAGGACCTAAAGCGGAGATTCGCCTCTTGTGTGTAATTTCAGCAAGGGGATTAGTTTGATCTCCAAATTGGCTAAGTTGAGAAGTGCCAAAAAATGTATTTATTACAGTCGTAACAACTCTAGAATTAATTAAGTCTTGAGGGGTAATACTCTCAGATTCTCTAAGATTCATCCTTTCATGTATTGTACGAATCATTCTACTAAGAGCAACGCTAAACTGATTAGTTAGTTGCTCACCTATAGTTTTCACTCTTCGATTGCCAAGGTGGTCAATATCATCAATGCCTCGATCTCCTTTCCGCATATCGATCAAGAAGTTAACGACCTGAATTATATCATCCATTGTCAAGACCGTTTCTTCAACAGGAACTTTTAAGTTAAACTGCTGATTCAGCCTATATCTTCCGACTTGACCTAAATCATATTTCTTAGGGCTAAAGAATATTCTTTCAATAAATTTTTGAGCAGTTTCCAAGTTTGGTGGCTCACTAGACCTAATAAGTTGATAAACTACTGCTAGCGCTTCTTCAGTGCTTCTAGTAGGATCCTTTTCAATGGTATTTAGTAGAAGCATTGAATAAAAATTCTTATTACCATCAACTATACCAAATGGATGAAAACTAGAATCCATTAAAATTTCAATATTTTCAGAACTAAGCTCTGCCCCACTTTCTAAAAATATTTCACCAGTGGATGTATCAACAATATCCTCAGTTATAGTTGCCCCAATATAATTCGTTAAATCATCTTTTTTGGGGTCCAAATAGGAGGTGGCCCCAAAGGCATCAAAAATATCTGTATTAGTGGAGTATCCAAGTGCGCGAAGAAGCATGGTTACAGGAAATTTTCTCCTTCTATCAATAATAACAAATAAGCAATCATTTATATCGGTTGTAAAATCTACCCATGACCCACGTGCAGGTATGATTCTAGCTTGAAAAAGCTTTGTTCCATTAGGATGAGTAGACTCATCAAAAAATACACCAGGAGACCTCTGTAGTTGCGACACAATCACCCTTTCAGCGCCATTGATTATGAAAGTTCCTTTTTCAGTCATGTATGGAATATTGCCAAAGTAAACATCCTGCTCTATGCTTTGTGCATACTCATTCTTATTGTTCTCATCTGTAATATGCAAAGCTAATCTAACACGCAATGGGGCGGAAAATGTTACACCCCTGTCCATACATTCATCCGAATTGTATTTGGGTTGCCCCAAATAATAATTCTTATATTCTAGAATATAATTTTTGTGTGAATCTTCTATTGGGAAAACGTCCCTAAAAACACCTTCTAACCCAATTGGCTTCCTTGCTTCATAAGGAACCCACTCTTGTAAAAAGTGCTGATAGGCTTTCGTTTGAATAGAAAGTAAGTCAGGAACATCAATAAAAGATGATATTTTAGAAAAAGTTTTTCTTGTAGTATTTAAATTGAGCTTGGCTTCCAAAAAAGGCTCCTAATTTTTATTGTTGAGAAATTCAAAAGTTAGAGTAGTCTAGGCAAGTTCTACTTCTGCACCGGCCTCTTCGAGCTTGGCCTTCATATCGTTAGCCTCAGCCTCTGGAACAGATTCTTTTATAGCCTTAGGAGCGGAGTCAACAAGCTCTTTAGCCTCTTTTAAACCTAATTCAGTTATACCTCTAACTGCTTTGATTACATTTATCTTGGCCTGCCCTGGTGATTTTAAGATAACATCAAACTCAGTTTTCTTGGCCTCACCCTCATCAGGTCCGGCAGAGGATGTAGCTGCCACAGCAACAGGGGCAGCTGCAGAAACTCCAAATTTTTCTTCTATTTCGCTAATAAGTTCGGAAATTTCAATCATATTTGACTCCTCTAAGTAGGTAAGAACATCTTTTCTAGTTACAGCCATTTTATAAACTCCTTAATTAATTATGATTTTGATTGTTTTAAACTATTTAACGCACCTGCAAGCTTTTGAATTGGGGCATTAATTGTGGATGCAAATTTGCTCATTGGAGCATTTATCATCATTGCGAATTTAGAAACCAACTCCTCTTTGTTGGGTAATTCAGCGAATTTTTTAAACTGATCACCATCAAAATATTCTCCTTCGAAAAGGATACCCTTAACTGTAGGAAGATCAGAATTTTCATTGAACTTATTGATCACTTTTGCAGGAGAAACAGGCTCATCGTAAGCTATAGCAACGGCTGTTGAACCACTTAAAAGTTTATCAATATCTTTAATCTTTGAATCCTTCAAAACAATTCTCATTAATGTATTTTTCGCAACTTTGAAATCAATATTTTCCTTAAAAAACATACTTCGTAATTTGGTAACCTGATCTACATTGAGGCCATGATATTCAGTGAAGTATATTGCTTTTGCTTTTTGAAAGGAATTTGAAAGCTCTCTAACCTGTTCTATATTTTTTAAACTTGGCATATTTTGTATTATATATTTAAATGATCTATTAAAACACTTGGCCCCATGGTTGAGGATACTGAGATTCTTTTAAAATAATGACCCTTAACAGAAGCAGGACGAGCCTTTAATACTGCCTCATAAACTGCTTTGATATTTTCGATTAGAAATTCATCTGTAAAAGAAACCTTACCACAAGATACGTGTATAATACCATTACTTTCCACTCTCAATTCTACTTTACCCGCCTTGAGCTCCCTAACTGCTTTAGCAACGTCCATAGTAACAGTTCCACTTTTCGGATTAGGCATTAAACCTTTAGGTCCTAGGATTTTACCTAGCTTTCCTAGTTCACCCATCATCTCAGGAGAAGCCACAATTTTATCTATATCAGACCAACCGTTTTTAATTTTGGTTAAAAATTCTTTATTACCGACAAAATCAGCACCAGCATCGACAGCTTCCTTCTCTTTGGGGCCAGATGTTAGAACCAAAATTGATACTTTATTACCAGTACCATGCGGCAACGGAGTTGTAACTCGTATATTTTCTTCTGCGTGTCTCGGGTCAACATCAAGATTGATAGCTAAATCAACACTTTCATCAAACTTTGCAAATTTGTAACTCTTAACTAACTTGACAGCATCGCTCAACGAGTAAGGCAAAGTTTTATCATGTTTTTCAGCGATGGCAGATAAATTTTTTGACATTTTCATTTTTGATTCACCCTTTGATTTCAACACCCATTGAAACACAAGTTCCGCGTATCATTTCAACAGCTTGACTTAGTGTATTGGCGTTTAAATCATTCATTTTGATAGCAGCAATCTCTTTTAAATCATTTTCAGAAACAGAACCAACTTTATTTTTGTTAGGTTCTCCAGAACCTTTTGAGATTCGTGCAGCCTTGAGAATAAGCCTTGAAGCAGGAGGAGTTTTAGTAATAAAAGAAAAACTTCTATCTTCGTAAACTGTAATTTCGACTGGTATTAAGTCTCCGGATTTTTCTTGAGTCTCAGCATTAAACGCTTTACAAAATTCCATAATGTTTACACCATGTTGGCCTAGCGCGGGACCGACAGGTGGGGCGGGATTTGCCTGTCCAGCTTGAATTTGTAATTTTATAAAACCTGAAACTTTTTTTGCCATCCTGCTAACTCTCCATTTCGACTTGCAAATAATCTAATTCGACAGGCGTCTGTCTACCAAAAATACTAACTAAAACCTTTAATTTTTGCTTATCATGATTCACTTCTTGGATTAACCCTGAAAAATCCATAAATGGACCATCTGTTACCCTTACATTATCTCCTACTACATAAGGGGGCGCTTCAATTGTCCTTAATGGCCCATCACTACCATCATCGCTTAAAAACCTCTGAGCTTCTTCAGGCCTAAGAGCTTGAGGCTGACCTTTAGGACCAACAAAAGATATCACACCACTGATGTTTTCGAGTAAATATTTGGTTTCTTTATTCATTTCCAGTCGAACCAAAAGATAACCTGGGAAAAAAACTTTTTCCTTAATTTTTTTCTTACCATCCCGCATCTCAACAATATTTTCTGAGGGGACTAAAATATCTCCTATTAATTCGCTCAAACCAGATAGAGAAACATCGTACAAGATGGAGTCTCTTATTTTTTTTTCTTTTCCAGAAATAACTCTTAAAGTAAACCATTCCATTACTAAAGCACAACTTTTAATATTTTTGCAAGAATAAAATCTACCATAAAAAGAAATAAAATTAATATGAAAGAAAGAGTCAACACAACATAAGTAGAACTTTTCAGCTCTTCCCATGTCGGCCATGAAACCTTACTCATTTCAAACCTAACGTCGTTAAAAAAAATTTTTAATTTTTCAATCATTGGCTTTTATTTAATTTAATTATTCAATAGTTCAGATAATCATTTAAATCTTCGCAGGAGAGACAGGACTTGAACCTGCAACCTACGGCTTTGGAGGCCGTTGCTCTACCAATTGAGCTACTCTCCTAAAATCTAAAAAATTATCTAATCTACTCTAGCTATTTAGTTTCCTTGAACATGACATGTTTCTTAATTATTGGATCAAATTTCCTGTACTCTACCCTTCCAGGATGATTCTTTTTGCTCTTTGTAAAAGTATATCGATACCCTGTTCCAGCGGAGCTTTCAAGCTGAATAATTGTTCTTTTACTGTTACCTGCCATAATAACTCTTACTCAACTATTTCAGTTACAACGCCAGCACCAACAGTATGCCCACCTTCCCGTATAGCAAAACGCAATTCTTTATCCATCGCAATTGGAGTAATTAATTCTACATTAAATTCTACATTATCACCCGGCATCACCATTTCTGTCCCCTCCGATAGTGTCACCACACCAGTTACATCTGTAGTTCTAAAATAAAATTGAGGTCTGTAACCATTAAAGAATGGAGTATGACGCCCTCCTTCATCTTTCTTTAGAACATAAACACTTGCTTTAAATTTTGTATGCGGAGTGATTGATCCCGGCGCAGCTAGCACCATTCCCCTATTTAGAGACTCCTTATCTACGCCCCTCAATAGAAGCCCTGCATTATCACCAGCCTGACCTTCATCGAGGAGCTTACGAAACATTTCAACTCCAGTCACCGTTGTCTTAGTATCAGAACCCATTCCAAGTATTGATATTTCATCCCCGACCTTAATTATTCCCCTCTCAATACGGCCAGTACCTACTGTTCCTCTGCCTGTAATTGAAAAAACATCTTCAAC
>MDTC01228295.1_pt1 | contig 12596 bp, 13 predicted proteins | sample 811181 | NCBI WGS metagenome assembly MDTC01 (sample SAMN05326644, study PRJNA326480) | marine metagenome | isolation source: seawater | place: Pacific Ocean: North | collected 2011 | reverse complement strand
TTTCACTTAGTTGAGTTTTGATATATGAAATATTTTCTTTAAGAATGTTGGTATCAATTATTAATTGAGAATTTATATTTGTCATTCGATAGAATCGTAATAACCATCATTTAAAAAATTTTCAAATCTTGTAAATTCTTTTAAGAAAGTTAGTGCTACCGTGCCAATTGGTCCATTTCTTTGTTTTCCAATAATAATTTCAGCTTTATTTCCTTGTTCAGAATCTTCGTTATACACCTCATCTCTGTAAATAAATAATATAACATCTGCATCTTGTTCAATTGCACCAGAGTCTCTTAAATCTGCCATTATTGGTCTTTTATTAGGTCTTTGTTCTACAGCTCTATTAAGCTGAGAAAGTGCTAAAACAGGAACATTAAGTTCTTTGGCAAGAGACTTTAAAGACCTTGAAATCTCTGAAATTTGATTTACTCTGTTTTCTGCAGATAGAGGAAGCTGCATTAGCTGAAGATAGTCAACTACGATTAGTGAAAGTCCATTTTTTTCTGTTCTTGCTAGTCTTCTTGCTTTTGCTCTCAACTCCATCGGAGACAAAATAGAACTATCATCTATCCATAAGGGAAGATTTTTTAGTTTTTCACTCTTCTCAAATAAAATCTTTAGTTCATCATCTTTCAACATTCCAGACCTAACATTCTGCTGATTTAATTTAGTCATACCAGATAAAAGTCTGGTTGTAAGAGATTCTCCTGGCATTTCTAAACTAAAAATTAGAACTGATCCTTTGGATTCATCATCAAGCAATACATTTTCAGCTATATTCATTGCAAAAGAAGTTTTACCCATGCTTGGTCTTCCTGCAATAACTACAAGATCTCCACCTTGAAGTCCTTGGAGTTTGTTATCGATATCCTTAAAACCAGTGGATGAACCTATAAGACCACCTGACTTATTTGATAACTCATGCAGCCTATTCATCGTTGAGGGAATTAATTCTTTCATAGACTGAAGATTTTTATCATTTTGATTAGTTTCATCATTTAATGCAAATATCATACTTTCAGCCTTATCTAATAATGACGCACCATCTTGACCCTGAGGATTAGATATTAATTCTGATATTTCAGAATTTGCTTTCATAAGCTTTCTGGTTATTGATCTTTGTCTAATAATTTCTGCATATGCTTCTAAATTTGCTGCAGATGGGGTTGTTGTTGCTAACTCAATTATATAATCTTTACCACCAACTTTATTTAAAGAGTTCTTTGTGTCTAATTTTTCAGATACTGTCAGTGGATCAAGAGGTTTATTTTCTTCAATTAATTCTGACATTGACTGAAAAATTATCTGATGATCTTTTCCATCAAAATCAGTTTCTTTTATGACTTGAATCACTGTATCAAATCTATTCGTTTCAAGCATTAGGCCGCCTAAAACAGCTCTTTCAGCTTCTCTGGCGTATTCATTTTGATTAATGTTTAATTCAGACATAGGAATATGATTTTTACATCATATTTCAAAATATACAACTACTCAGGCATTACTTTTACTAAAACTTCCAAACTTACCTCAGGATGAATTGATATAACCACTTTATGATCGCCAGTTTCTTTTAAAGGCCCATCTGGAAGTTGTACTTCACTTTTGTCAATTTGAATATCATTATTATTAAATGCATCAGATATTTCCCTAGTTCCAACAGATCCATATAAGGCTCCTTCTTCAGTTACAGGTACCATAATTTCACAAATTGACCCCTCTAATCCTTTAGCTCTAGACTGAGCTTTAATAAAAATATCTTCTGAAACCGCAGCCAGTTCATCCTTTTTAGCCTCGACCTCAGCAATATTTTTTTCGCTCGCAAAGGCTGCTTTTTTCTGAGGTATTAAAAAATTTCTAGCATAACCACTGTTAACTTCTACGATTTCACCAATTTCTCCAAGTCTCTGAATTTTATCTAACAATATGATTTTCATAACTATTTGTGCATGTCTGTGTAAGGTATTAAAGCTAAAAATCTAGCTATTTTAATATACCTAGTAATTTTTCTTTGATTGGATGCAGACACTCCAGTCACTCTCGCAGGGATTATTTTTCCAGTCTCAGTTATAAATTGTTTTAATAGATTAACATTTTTATAGTCATATTTATTTGGTAACTCGTATCTATTCATCTTTATTATCCTCATCAACGCTTTCATTAGAGTCAGGAGATTGTTCTTCTAACTTCTCAAGTTGAACCTTCTCAAAATCTTCTTCATTTTTTTCATTATCTATTTCAACTTTACTCATTTTTTTGCTATCTTCTTTTTTATCCAAATCTTTTGTATCTGACTTTTTATTTTTTGACTCAATTAAAAGTTCAGAATCTTTTCCTTGGTGCTCTTTAACTGCTATAAAAAGATGTCTTATAATTGATTCATTAAATTTAATTTTATTCTCAATATCTATGAGACGTGTTGCATCGCCTTCTATGTTTAAAATTATGTAATGTCCTTTATTATGATTATTAATGGAGTAAGAAAGTTGTCTGCGACCAATATCCTCAATCTTTTTTAATGCGAATGAATTCTCTTTTAAAAGCATTTCAAACTCTTTTAAAAAAGAATTAACCTTTGAGGAAAGATTAGGATTAAATATTATTACTGCTTCGTATTTCTTCATATATTCCTTATGGTTATAGATTTTTACATAGGTAAAAACCAAGGAGTGTGAATTCTAAATGAATTAAATTTTAATATCAATACTCACTTTTTACGATTTTAAGTAATTTTGAAAAGAAACTTTGATTTTGCTCAGATAACATCTCATGATTAATTTGTTTATAACCATGTTCTATTAAACCAATTGAGGTTGAATAAATTGGGTTTTGAAGAATTGTTTCCATACCTTTGAAATTTGAAGGTATGCCCATCCTTACAGAAGTTTGAAAAATGGATTCAGCTAATTCAACTACACCTTCCATTTTAGAAGTGCCGCCAGTAAATACTATGCCTGCTGAAATTCTATCTTCAAAGCCATTTCTTTTTATTTCTGCTTTAATTAAATCGAATAATTCAGAATATCTGGGCTGAATTATGTCCGCTAATGAGCTTCTTGATAATTCTCTAGGAGGCCTTCCGCCAACTCCAAGAACTTCAACAGTTTCATCTTCTTTTGTAAACTCGGTTACTGCGCATCCATGTTTTTGTTTTATCTCCTCTGCTTGGGGTGTGGGAGTTCTTAATGCTTGAGCAATATCACTTGTTACTTGATCTCCAGCTATGGGAATTACTCCAGTAAAAACAATAGAACCAGAGTTAAAAATTGCAATGTCAGTTGTACCGCCACCAATATCAACCAAACAAACACCTAAATCTTTTTCATCTTCAGATAGAATTGAATGTGAGCTAGCTAATTGTTCCAGAACAAATCCTTCGACATTTAATCCACAATTTTTTATACATTTTTCAATATTTTTAATTGCGCTACTTGCACATGTAACCAAGTGTACCTTAGCTTCCAATCTAACTCCTGACATACCCAAAGGATCTAAACTTACCTCTTGGTCATCAATAACAAATGATTGCGGTAAAACATGTAAAACTCTTTGATCAGAGGGAATTGACACAGCTTGTGCAGATTCAATAACTCTATCAATATCAAATGGAGAAACCTCATTATCTTTTATTCCAACAGCACCTTGAGAATTTAAGCTTTTAATATGATTTCCAGCTATACCAACAAAAACAGATTTTATTTTATCTTCGATCATAGATTGAGCTTGTTCTACAGATTTGCTTATAGCGTCTGTTGTAGCATCAATGTTTACAACAACACCTTTTTTTAATCCACTTGAGGGATATGCACCTAGAGCAACTATTTCTAATTTTGCTTCATCATTGTATCTTCCGACAATACAAACTACTTTAGATGTACCTATATCTAAGCCAACAATCATATTTGAATTTTTGAAATTACTTGCCATAATTTATAGCTACTCCATCTTTATATCTCATATCTATAATACTAGGTATTTTCCCAATATCTATTAAATAATTTAAAGTATCTTTAAAATTTTTAAATTTTTTTTCAGTTAGTTCTTTTCCAAATTTTACTTTTGTATTGTCTGATTCTATTTCCCAACCTTCAACATGATTAAAATTAATGTTTTGAATTTTAAAATTCTGGTCCGAGTACACATTAATTTTTTTAATTAATTCTAATATATCTCTCGGATTGTCTATTGGACCACTGACCATTATTAGATCATTGTTTAAAAAGTTATACTTAAATTGATATAGCTCTTTATCGAAGAAATATTTTTTATTTAGAGCAAAAAAAGGCTCTCTATTTTTGATATTTAGATATACCTCTTTTTTAAATGGTTTAAATACTAAAGAATATTTCTCAATCCAATCTTGGCTGGTAATTAGATTTTCTATTTCACTTCTGGTTTGAGATTTTTCCAATTTGTCTATTAATATTTGTTGTGAATTGAATTCAATACCAGATTCATAGGTAATAGTTATCTTATATTTAGCTGAAAGCGAAATTGAAAAAATTAAAGAAAAAATGAATATTAATTTTTTAAAACGACGCATTAATAATTTTTTCAACAACCTCATTATATGAAAGACCCAAGAAACTTCCTGACTTTGGCACACAACTGTGTGATGTCATCCCAGGAACTGTATTGATTTCAATTACATAAAACTTTCCATCATTATCTTGTATTAGATCAACTCTAGCCCATCCTTGACAATTTAGTGCTTTAAATGAATTAATCGAGATTGAATTTATTTCAATCAATTCTTTATCATTAAGTTTTGCTTTTATTAATTCTGTGTCATTTGAATGATATTTTGCATCATAATCATAAAATTCATTCTTTGAAATTATCTCTAATGGAGGCAAACAAATATCATCAATAATTGTTACTGTGAATTCCTTGCCGCTAATATATTCCTCATAAATAAATGGTCTATTTGGATTTAAGCATTTCTGAATTGCACTAATACTACTTTCATCATCTGTAATTTTAAAAATATCTATACTAGATCCATCTTCCTGTGGTTTTAAGAATATTGCATTAAATGGTCTAAACTTATCAAAATATGAAGAACTTAATTTGGCATAACGACTTTTCACAGAGGGTAATCTAGATACTTCAAACCAAATAGGAGTATTAATGTTATTATCAATTAAAATTTGTTTTGTGAGTTTTTTGTTCCATGTATTTTTGCAACATTGAGAATTTGATCCAGAATATAAAATATTTAAATCATCTAAATTTTTTTGTATTTCGCCTCCCTCGCCTTCAAAACCATGAAGAGCTATAAAAATAAAATCATAATCGCTTAATTGACTTAAATCCTTAAGAGTATTAAATTCGATTAAGTCTGCAATGTATCCTAAATCTAAAATTGCTTCATAAACTCCCTGTCCACTTTCAATTGAAATTTCTCTTTCAGAAGATGAGCCACCATAAAGAACTGCAATTTTATTTATATTTTGCATTTATCTTTAATAAATTCACAAACCTTAGAAACACTCCCAGCACCTTGTGTAACTAAGATATCGAACGAGTCTTTTTTCTCAGTAATCAAATCAATTACATCATTATGATTTTTTAAATAAGTTACATCCTTATGGCCTTTTTGTTTTAGTGTTTCCAACAAGACTCTTGAATTAATTCCTTTGATAGATTTCTCACTGGCAGAATATATATCCAATAATATTAATGAGTCTGTTTTACTAAGAACCCTCACAAAATAATCAAAAAGTTGTGCAGTTCTGGAAAATCTATGCGGTTGAAAAATCATACAAACTTTTTTATTTTTATATTCTTCTCTGTAAGCCTTGATATTAGAATCTATTTCTAAGGGATGATGTCCATAATCATCTATTAAAATAATTCTCTTTGAACCAAGTCTAATATTATGCTTTTCATACCTTCTTCCAACACCTGTAAATTCATTTATAGCTTTTTTAATTTTAATAATTGGGATTCCCTCCTCTAAAGCAACACTTATTGCTGCTGCTGCATTAAAGATATTATGTTTACCTGGCAAATTAATATGAAATTTATATGCTTTATTATTTTTTTTATCAATGATTTCGAACTCTTGTTTACCCTGTTTTGGATAAATACTAATGATCTGATAATCACAATTATTTGAAACTCCAAATGTAATTTTGGGCCTGGATATTCTTTTTGAAATCTTTTTAATATTCTTATCATCACCATTTATCACCATATATCCATAAAAAGGTACATTTTCTGCAAAAAGAACAAAAGAATCTAAAAGATTTTCAAAAACATTATCAAAATGAGACAAATGATCATCATCTATATTTGTCAACACTGCAACATCAGGCTGAAGATGAATGAATGATCCGTCGCTTTCATCAGCTTCAACGATAATGTATTTACCATCACCTAAATCTGAATTTTCATCGGTACTTAATACCTTTCCTCCAACAACATAAGTGGGGCTTAAATTTGCGATACTGAAAATTTTAGCAATCATGCTTGTCGTAGTAGTTTTACCATGGCTTCCTGCAACTGCAATACTTTCATATCCAATCATCAAACTACCCAGCATTTCTGCTCTAGGTATAACGGTTACAGATTCTGCTATAGCTCGAACAAGTTCGGGATTATTTTTTTTAATTGCCGATGAAACGACCAATAAATTTGCTCCTTTTATATTATTTTTCGAATGTCCGATATAAATTTTTGCTCCATCTTTTCTGATTTTTTTTAAGTCTTTTGAATCTGATATATCTGATCCTGAGATCTTATAACCTTTTTGTAATAAGACTTTAGCAATACCTATCATCCCAGTGCCACCTATTCCAACAAAATGAATTTTCTTTACTTTTTTAAAAGGCTTCATTTTTAAAATAACTCTCTATATTTTTTATTATTATATTCGAGGCATTTGAATGGTCATCTATGTTGTGATTTTTCCAATCTAAATAAAGTTCTTTTTTAATTAAATCTTGTAAGCTATTTATTAATTTTTCTTTGCCATACACCTCTTCATGATAAATGCCCATACCCATTCTTTGTATATTTTTTGCATTTTCAAGTTGATGATTATCTATAGATGTTGGTAATGGAATCATAAGAGAGCCCCTTTTTAATGATATGATCTCTGATAAAGTTAGAGCGCCTGCTCTTGATACAACAAAGTCTGACCAAAGTATCTGTTTAGCTGGATCATCATAGAATTCACAAATCTCCGCATCAATGCCTTGTATCTTATACAAATTGTTTACTTTATTAAAATTATTTTTTCCACATTGATGTTTAATTTTTATAAAATATGGCAGTTTTTTAAATACTTTTGGTATCTCCTCATTTATAAATTGAGCACCCTGGCTTCCACCAGTTACATAAATTCTAATTTCATTTTCAGAACGATTAGTTTCGTCAATATTTTTATTTAAAAATGATCTTCGTATAGGATTTCCAGAGATGATTGATCTATTAATATTTTTAATTGGAAATGCTAAGAAATTTATTTTAGCTATCTTTTTTAAAAATCTATTTGCTGAGCCCATGACTGCATTTTGCTCATGAATAAATATTGGTAATTTTTTTATGAACATAGCAAATCCTGCAGGAATGCAAATAAAGCCACCAAAACCTATCATTACATCCACTTTCTCTCTCTTGATAATTTTTAAAACTTTAAAAATACTTAATATTATTTGATAAAAAACTTGAATTTTTTTAAATAATGTACGCCCTCTGAAGCCATCGATTGATAATTTATAAAACTTAGAATTTAAGTCTTTATAAGCATTTTTTTCAATTTCATTACCAATTCCCAATAAAATAATCTCATTTTTAGTTTTAATTAGTTCTTCACTTACTGCTTTAGCAGGAAAAATGTGTCCTCCTGTTTTTGCAGCGACTATTAAGTATTTCATTTAAAGCATCTTATTTTCATTATTAATTCTAAGAATTATCCCCATTAAAGATAACATTATAATAATACTTGTGCCTCCATAACTGATGAAAGGAAGTGTAAGTCCTTTTGTTGGTAACAATCCAATATTTACAGCTATATTAAATAGTACCTGTATTGAGATAAGAAGAAAAATACCAAACGATGTGTATCCTTGGAATAGTCTACCTTTTTTAAATGAATCTAAAGTTATTGAAATTATGCCCATGAAAAGCAATACAAATAATGTGATTAAAATCATTCCACCAAAAATGCCTAGCTCTTCAATAATAATTGCAAAAATAAAATCAGTATGAGCTTCTGGTAAAAAAAAGCTTTTTTGAAAACTATTTCCTAGCCCTACCCCAAACAATCCGCCTTTTCCAATGCCAATTAGAGAATTTGACAATTGCCATCCTGCATCTCTTACAACTTCAACAGCAAAGGGATCTGTGAAAGCTAGAACTCTTGCTAATCTCATTGGTGATGTAGTTATTGCAAGATATCCCAAGAATCCAATTAACAAAATTAATAAAACAAGTTGGAAAAAAGATATCCCTGCAAAAAATAAAATTCCTACAACTAAAATACAAACAATTGCAGTTGATCCTAGATCTGGCTGGCCCATAATTAATATAGAAATTATAAATAATAAAACTAAAGGTTTTAAAAAACTTCTTAATGAGTCTATTTCTGACGTTCTCCTAACTGAATATCCTGAAATATATAGAATTAAACCAAATTTACAAATTTCTGAAGGTTGAATATTAATTGGTCCGATTCTTATCCATCTAATACTACCATTTACACTGGTTCCAAAATCAGGAATAAATAGGGCTGCCAATAATAGAATGCTCAATAACATAAATATCCAATCTGCTTTAAATAATAGATCGGATGGAATGATCAAGAAAAAAAGTAAAGAAATAATTCCAATAGAAACAAAAAAAGTCTGTCTTTGTGCAAAATAAAACGGATTTGATTTCATATCATCAGCAACATATATGCTTGATGAGATTACCATTACCAAACCAAAAACAATTAATAATGTTAATGGTAAAATTATTAATATGTCATTTCTAGTGATTTTCACTTAAGTATTTCTTTGCACAAATGTTAAAACTTTTTCCTCGTTCCATAAAATTATCAAAATCTTTTCCACTAGGGTAGCCAGGCGAAAATAATATATTGGTATTAATATTATTTTTTTTAAAAAAATTAAATAAATCCACAAGAGATTTAAAAACTTGTTTATTAAAATTTTTAATACACATATTAATTTCTTGCGCATGTTTTCCGAAAATATAAATTTCTTTTGGTCCATCTATATAAATTTCTCTATATTTTTCTTTCTTAGGATCTCCACACATTATTAAAATAAAATCTGAGCTGAATACTTTTTTTGCTTCTTTTAAAGCAAATGATAATGAATGATGATTTGTTGATTTTGAGTCATTGATAATAGTTTTAGCAATGCGTTCAAATCTAAAAGGCAAATTTTTAAATTTTATTTTTTTAGCTTTTGTTTTTGTAATCCATTCAAAAAGCTTATATGGATCCATAACATATGAAATACTGTTTTTTGATAATAAGATCTTTTCTTTTGAAGATTTATATGATTGAAAATCTCCATGATAATCTAAATGATCCTGCTCAATATTTAATAATATACCGTAGTCTAAATTATTAAATTTCATCTTGTCTAGCTGAAAGCTTGATAGTTCAATAATTGAATATTTCTTATTATTATTTATATAGTCAAGAACAGGATTTCCAATATTGCCAATTAAATTTGATGGACTATAGTTATTAAATAATTGATGTAAATGATAAGAAGTCGTGCTCTTTCTATTTGTACCAGTAATGCCTACTTTAATTGATGTATCATCTTGAAAAAATATATCAACATCCGTTAATATATTTTTGTTTTCTTGCTTAATTTCACTAAATACTTTTTTTGGAATCCCTGGACTGCATAATATTTGATCAAAACTATTTAAATCATATTTTCTATTAAATTTCAAAATATTTGAATCATAAATTTTAAAGTCAAGTTGATTATTTTTTTTTAAGTATCTTTCAAAAGATTTACCGGTTTTGTCATAACCATAAATTAAAGATTTCATAAGAATTTATCTTAATTTGAGCGTTGCTAACGCAATCAATATTAATACTAAAGTTATTATCCAAAAACGAACTATTATTTTCGGTTCTGCCATTCCTTTCAATTCATAATGATGGTGGATTGGAGCCATTAAAAAAACTCTTTTGCCTCTAGTCTTATATGAAAAAATTTGAATGGCTACACTCAAAGTCTCAATTACAAAAACACCTGCCATTATTGCAAAAACTAATTCATGTCTTAAGATAATAGCAATTATTCCCAATATAGCTCCTAACGTTAGTGATCCTATATCTCCCATAAATAATTGTGCTGGATAAGTGTTGTACCATAAAAATCCTATCCCCGAACCTATTAATGCTCCACAAAATACAATTAACTCTCCAGATAGAGGCAAATGTGGTATGTATAAATATTCTGCAATTAGTTCGTTACCCATTGCATAGGCAATTAGACCTAAGGCGCCTCCAATTAATACAGATGGCAAAATAGCTAGTCCATCTAAACCATCGGTTAAATTTACTGCATTTGAAGAGCCAATTAATACAAACATTCCAGTAAAGATAAAAATAAATGGAGACATCGGTATTATTGAATCTTTGAAAAAAGGGACGATAAAAGAGGTTTCGGCTAGGATTTCTGAAGAATAATAGAGATAAATCATTGATATTAATGCAATAACTGATTGGAAAAAAATCTTTTTTTTTGATGAAAGACCATCAGAGCTTTTATTTCTAATTTTAAGAAAATCGTCAAAAAAGCCTATTAAAGAAAAACCTATTGTAACTCCTAAAACCACCCATATGTATCTATTACCTAGATCTGCCCAAAGAAGTGTAGATATAACTAATGAAGATAATATTAATAAGCCTCCCATTGTTGGAGTTCCTGATTTTTTCAGATGTGATTTAGGGCCATCTTCTCTGACATACTGCTCAAACTGCATTGATTTTAATAAATTTATTATTAGTGGTCCCAATACAATAGATATTATTAAAGCCGTTATAGTTCCGCCAATTGTTCTCACGGTTAAATATCTTAAGACATCAAACCCTGGATCTACACTTACTAAAACTGTTCCTAAATACTCAAACATTTATAAATCTCTCCATCTTCATTCCTCTAGATCCTTTTATTAAGATAACATCTTTTGATGTTATATTTTCTTTTAAATAAGCCTTAAGATCTTCTTCTTTTTTAAAAAAAATTCCATTTTTGCCAAAACTATCTGTTGCTTGTTTTGCGAGATCTCCATACCCTAATAATATATTTATACCTTTTGTATGAGCATACTTTCCTATTTCTTTATGTAGTTTATTTTTATACCTGCCTAACTGAAGCATATCTCCTAATAATAAGACAGTATTTTTCTGATAATTACTTAGTAAATCTATAGATTTTTTTGTTGAATCTGGATTCGCGTTATATGTGTCATCTATTAAGGTTGAGCCTTTAATCCATTTCGATTTTATTTGTCTAACATTTTTAAAATGTTTTGAATTAATTGCGGTTGCAAAACTTTTTGGCTTCCCCCTCATGCAAAAATGAACAGCATAGCTAGCTAAGATATTCTTAATATTGTGCTCTCCTTCAAGAGTTGTATTAATTTGTGTTTCTTTCTCTATTAATTTTGATGAAATTACAAAACTTATTCCATTAATACCAATATCAATTTTGGTTGGGTAAAAGTCTGCGCCTTTAGACATTCCAAATGTTTTTATTTCAATATCACTCCTAATTTTTTTCCAATGCTCTAAATGTTTTTTATTTTCATTTGGGACAACTAAATAGCCACCTTTTTTAATATTCTTTACAACTTCTGATTTAACTCTTAACACTCCATCAATATTTTTTAGTGCATCTAAATGAGAGTTACCAATATTAGTTATTACCCCAATATATGGTTGAATAATATTACTTAAGTAATCAATGTCATTAAATTTAGATGCGCCAATTTCTAAAACTATATTTTTTGATTTAGAAGAGGCATTCATAATGCTTAATGGCATACCTATTTCATTATTGAAATTACTAATTGTCTTAGAGGAGCTTTTTAGCGTTGAAGCTATTATTTTTGTTGTAGTAGTTTTACCATTACTTCCAGTTACACAAATAACTTTACCTTGATAAGATCTAATTATACTTTCAGAAATTTCTTTTAAAGCTTGAATGGAATTTTTGACATAAATAATTCTTTTATCTTTTGTTTTTAAAAACCTATGGTCATCAACTATTGCAATTGATGCTCCTTTTTTAAAGGCATCTTCTATAAAATCATTACCATTATAGTTGATACCTTTTATGGCAATAAATAATGCATCCTGTTTAATGGTCCTTGTATCAATTGAAATACTCTTTATTAAAACATCTTTAATAATTGACATGTCCAAATGCTTTGATAGGTCATTAGAGTTATTTATAAATTTCATTAACTACCTTATGATCACTAAAAAATGAAATCTTCCCATTCTCTTCCTGTGTTTCTTCGTGCCCCTTTCCAAGAATTGCTAAGCAATCATTCTCTCGGATTAAAGTACTTCCATGCATAATAGCTTTTTCTCTATCTCTAATTGG
>MDTC01119129.1_pt1 | contig 12596 bp, 16 predicted proteins | sample 811181 | NCBI WGS metagenome assembly MDTC01 (sample SAMN05326644, study PRJNA326480) | marine metagenome | isolation source: seawater | place: Pacific Ocean: North | collected 2011 | reverse complement strand
TCTTTTGGGCGATCATTTACATATACCTCATGATAATCCCGTCATCTCTAAAAAGATCACTATTATAGTTGAATGATAAAAAATTAGATGATATCGATAATAATACCAGCTAGGAATGAAGAGAGAAATATCTTTAATACAATCAAAGTTCTACAAAAGCTTAGAAAAGAAAATCTTTGTGAAATCATTCTTGTTGACGGCATGAGTATTGATAAAACCGTTCAAATAGCCACAAAATATGTTGATAAAATTATAACTACTAGACCCAATAGAGGTATTCAAATGAATAAAGGTGCTGAGATAGCGATCGGTGAAACCCTAGTTTTTTTACATGCAGATACAGATGTTAGTGAAGATGACTGTATAAAAGAAATAAAAAATTCGTATGAATGGGGATTCTTTAAGATATCTTTTGATAAGAAAAGTCTGAAATATACTATACTAAGTTTTCTGATAAACTTAAGATCTATCCTTTTTAATTATGGAACAGGTGATCAGGTCATTTTTGTAAAGAAAAAATTATTTAAAAGAATCGGTGGCTTTCCTAATTTTGAAATTATGGAAGATATTTATATTTGCTCTAAACTCAAAAAATGCCTTAAACCTATGATATTAAAATCATATGTAAAAACATCTGCCAGAAGATGGGAAATTAATGGTTTTTTGAGAACGATCTTGAGGATGAGGATACTTAGACTGCTCTATTATATGAAAGTCCAACCATCTAAATTAAAATCTTTCTATAAATGATTTCTCTAAATATATTTACAAAGTGTCCTAATACAGGTGATCCTAAACAAAGAATGTTCGGCCTTTTGAATAAAAGCGGAAGGAGTAACCTGGCTAAAGTAATGCTTTGCTGCATTCTTTCAGAGACTAAAGATTTAAATATAAATATAAAAAAAAATTTGTGGGTATTTCCAAATTATAATGATAATTATATAAATGATATATCTAAAGAGTATGAAGTATCACTGAAAAATCAGTCTGGAAATTCCCTAACATCAAGAATGACATATTGTTTATTTACTGAGTCTAAAATATCAGATAAAACTATTTTAATTGGCTCTGATATACCTTCGTTAAATAAAAATACTATTGTAAAGTCTATTAATATTTTAGATGATCATGATGTTGTTTTAGGCCCCTCATATGATGATGGGTTCTACTTAATTGGCATAAAAGACAATAGCATATGCGAACAATTAATTAATTATGGACATTTAACTTCATTTAGAGATATAAATAATTTTCTAGTATCTATAAACAAGAAGGTTGGTCTACTGGATAAGCATAAAGATATTGATGAGCCTAGAGACTTACTCACTATCTGATTTTTTTTTAGGGAAATGTTTTGTAGGATCTTCATTATTATCATAAAGTTCATTTAACTTAATATATTTCATATATGTATTAAACATCGTAGTTAATGCAACAGTGAAGCCGTCTACTCCCTGAAATATTCCTCCCTTAATGAACATTTTTTTAAAAAAAGAAAATAATGAGTGACTAATCGGTCTAATACTTGATCTCTTAACACCATTAATATGCATAGTCTTAGCGCTTTGAGAACTGTAGAAGTTTACTTTATTAATCCAATCAGTATAAGACTTATATGTATAATGAGTTATATGGGAATCAATATTTGAGCATGCAGCATCTACATAAGCATGTGATGTACTTGCTGTATAACTAACAAGATTTTTATTGTATAACCGTGTAACTCTATCAGGATAGAAACTAGCAGCTTTTATCCATTTTTTACCACAAAAATTACGGCGCTTAAATGAAAATGACGTAAAATCAGTATTATTTAGGTCTAGACTATTTATCTTGACAATCAAGTCATCTTCTAGCCTTTCATCTGCATCTAAACTAAAAACCCATTCATTATTAGCATAAGATGCGGCTAGTCTTTTTTGAGGGCCATCACCAAGAAATTCTTGTAAGTATACTGTTGCACCTAATTCCTCAGCTATTTTAACGGTATTATCAATACTGAGAGAGTCTACAACTATTATCTCATCACAAATTTTCTTAAGTGATACTATACAGTCCCTAATGAGTAGCTCATTATTTAAAGTTATAATTGTGCCAGATATCTTATTCATTACATACTCAATATTTTATTAAGTTTAGAAAAGTGCATTTGATAATCATAGTTCTCTATAGCAAATATCTTAGCATTATATGATAATTTATTCTTAAGTTCTTCTGAGCTATATATATCTATAATCTTATTTTTTAGAGACTTATAGTCCTTTGTCTTAAATAAAAGTCCATTGAAACCATCTTGAATTATTTCTGGGACGCCGCCAGCATTGCTTCCAATTACTGCAGTTTCCATTAACATTGATTCTGCGACTACTAACCCAAACGTCTCCTCATAAGTTGGCAAAATTACTAAATTCAAGAAAGACATAATTTCCATAGGCGACTCTATGAAAGGAACTATTGATACATTGTCTTGTAGATTATAATCTTTAATCATGTTCGATAGTCTGTCTATATATTCACTATCCATGCAATGTCCTACTATCAATAGCTTTATGTCATCTTTATTAATTAAATTTAATGCATCTAATACTAAATGTTGCCCTTTTTGTTCTTCAACTCTTGAAAAGACACCTATAATAAAGTTATTTTCTTTGAGGTTATATTTTTTTAAAAAATTTTCTTTAGTTATAGATGTAGGAATATTGGGTATTTCTATACCATATTTCAAATGTATAATTTTTTTATTAGATATAGGTAGATATTTTTGACAATCTTCTTTTAGTTGATTAGTTATAACTAAAACTTTACTAATATTTCTATAAATAAACTTATGATAAATATCTTTTTTATCTCGAGTAATCTTCATTTGTCTGTAATAAATAATATTAATTTTTCTTTTTGAAAATAACTTAATCAATACTGCTAATAGTAAATCTTTAGTCCAGCTTACATGTATTATGCTTATGTTTTGATTTTTAACTTTTCTAGAAATTAGATATGCCTTAACCCAGACATTTATGAGGCTTGTCTTGCTAATATATATAATTGGACTATTAATTATTTTCGAAATCGAACTATCCCATTGACATAAAGATATGATATTTGAGTTATTTTTATAATAATAATTTGCGAGTTTGACAAAATATAACTCTAGGCCTCCTTTATCTGGCGATGTACAAATTGCTAATATCTTCTTCATAAATAAGATAATATTATAGCAAATTTGATAGGATTAAGGTATGGTATAATTTTTTAAAGAGTCAATAATATGAAAAAAATACTAGTGACAGGTGGGGCAGGTTTTATAGGATCTCACTTATGTAAAAAGCTTTTAGATGAAGGTAATGATGTGTTATGTATTGATAATTACTTCACTGGAGCAAAAGAAAATATTGCAGGACTTTTTACGAGTCCTTACTTTGAAGCAATAAGACATGATATATGTTTTCCCTTATATGTTGAAGTTGATGAAATATATAATCTTGCATGCCCAGCTTCACCGATTCATTATCAGCATGATCCAGTACAAACAACCAAAACAACAGTGCATGGAGCAATTAATATGCTTGGCTTAGCTAAGCGAATTGATGCTAGAATTTTACAAGCGTCAACATCAGAAGTTTATGGTGATCCGTCGGTTCATCCTCAGGTAGAAGATTATTGGGGTAATGTAAACCCAATCGGACCCAGGAGTTGTTATGATGAAGGTAAAAGATGTGCAGAAACATTATTTTTTGACTACCAAAGACAGCATGATCTAGATATTAAAGTTGTAAGAATTTTCAATACATATGGTCCTAATATGCATCCACATGATGGTCGAGTTGTAAGTAACTTTATAATGCAAGCACTTACAAATCAGGATATAACGGTATACGGCAATGGAGATCAAACTAGATCATTTTGTTATATTGATGACCTAATCAATGGGATGATAAGAATGATGAATTCAAGCAAAGGAATAAATGGGCCGATCAATCTTGGTAATCCAATAGAATATAAAATAATTGAATTAGCTGATATGATTATTAAACTAACAAACTCTAAGTCAAAGATTGTTAATAAAGGGTTGCCAATCGATGATCCTGTGAGACGTAAACCAGATATTACGAAAGCAAAGAAAGATATTAATTGGGAGCCTAAAGTTGATGTAATGGATGGTCTCAAAGAGACAATAGATTATTTTAAAAAACAGATTAAATAATCCTCATGGACAAAAACATAAATGAAATCCTTGTAATCCGAAATGATAAAATAGGAGATTTCATTCTAATTCTACCAGCGCTATCATGGCTAAAAAAAAATATACCAGATTGTAAAATAACATGCATTGTATCGAAGAATTTATCTAGTCTAGCCAAACAATGCAACCATATAGATAATATTATAATAGATAAACCTATAAAATATTTACTAGAAGAACTGAGTAATTATAATTTTGGTATATCAATATCATTTTTTTCTACGTTTAGAATTGGTTACCTTGTTAACAAATTAAATATACCAATTCGTATAGCCCCTAAAACGAAACTAGCTCAAATATTTTATAATTATAAAATACTGCAAAATAGATCTAAATCTTATAAGCCTGAATATGAATATAATAGTGATTTAGTATATGAACTTTTGAAAATATTAAAAATGGATAATATTCAAGATATGGATGGAGCGCCTTACTTAACATTTAAAAATGACTCTATAAAAGAGAGAAGGTCATTATTTATAGAAAAATATAATCTCAATATAGAAAAAAAGATAATATTTATTCACCCTGGAACAGGTGGGTCTTCGAAATCCTTAAGTTTAGAATCTTTCGCAGGAATCTGTAAAGGATTGAGAAGTTTTGATGATTATAATTTTATCATTCACTGTTCACCGAATGAAGAGCAAAATGCTAGAAATTTAAAATTAATCTCTGGCGACCATTTAACCATGAGGCTGATTGAAGCAAGAGACGATATATCATATATGCTCCATAATATAAGTATATGTGATATTTTTATTGCAGGTTCTACTGGACCACTTCATATTGCTGGGGCGCTCAATAAAAAAACTATAGGTTTCTATCCCAGCAAAAGATCATCAACTAGCTTAAGATGGGAAACAATTAATGATTTCGAGAAAAAATTAAATTTTACTGATGTGAGAAAAAATAAGAGTTTTGTTGATTTAGATATGAATAAAACAATTCTAGAAATACAAAAATTTATATCATCGATCTAGATAGGCTTTAGACTTCTTATACACCTCTTCTGCGCTAATGCTTGTTAGACACTTCAAGTTTTCATCATCAATTAATGGACAAATACTTTTAAAACATGGGCTGCAGTCCACCTGTTTATATATGACTTCCCCTTGATTGCTTTGGATCAATGGCGGCGTATAAAAAGGCGACGATGATCCATATATCGATATAAGATTTACATCAAGTGAAGCTGCTAAATGCATTAAGCCCGAGTCATTGGCAATAACTAAGTCAGCATAAGATAATATGTATGTAACTTCTTTTAAGCTTGTTTTACCGATCAAAGATATGATATTTGTATTATCTATAACATCTTTGTATATGCTATCTGTCAGAGGATCTTTACCTATAAAATATATATTATAATTTTCTTTCTTATAATAATTAGCTAATAACATCCAATATTTTTGAGGCCATCTTTTAGCTGTTCCAAATTCAGCTTCTGGACATAAGAAAATATTCTTTTTTGCATTTTTTAACATAAACTGATTTTTATATATCTCAGCTTGACCTTTATCTATTTCTAGATAAGGTCTTAAATTATTACTAAAAGATGCATCTACAAGTTTTAGATATCTATTCACCATGCTATCTTTATGTTTTAGCAGATTATAGCTTTTTGTTAATAGTATTGATCTGAGTTCTTTTTTATATCCAACTCTTTCTGGGATACGCATTAGCCAAGGGATAATAGCAGACTTAAATGTATTGGTTAATATAATTGCAGAAGAATAATTATGTTTTTTAAGATCTTTGGATATCAGTGTTCTTTTAGATAAACCAAGTTCTTTATGACGAATATCTAAATCATAAATATTATTAATTTCTGGCATTAATTGTATTAAACCATTTAAGTAAGGTTTAGCAATAATATCAATCACACACTCATTATAGTTATTTTTTAGAAATTTGAATACTGACTGAGATATTAATAAATCACCAATCCATGATGGAGCAATTATTAAAAATCTTTTTCTTGGAGACATATTTATTTTGATAACCAGTCTAGGTAAGATTTGACACCATCTTCTAATGATAAAAATTCTTTATCATATCCTCTGTCTCTAATTTTCGTAATCTTTGCTTCAGTAAATGCCTGATACTGCTCCACAAGATTATTTGGAAAATCTATATATTTTATGCTCCCTTTTTTAAAATATTCCAAAACACAGTTTGCAATATCATTGAATGATCTACTTACGCCCGTTCCCACATTATAGATGCCAGATATATTGGGATTATGTGCAAACCAGTTTTTTATCTTGACTGTATCATCTACATGGATAAAATCTCTTCTTTGTTCTCCATTATCATAGCCATGACTGCCTTTGAATAGCTTAATGAGATTATCTTGATGTAGCTGATTAAAGAAATGAAAGACAACGCTAGACATACCCTCTTTGTGATATTCTCTAGGACCAAAAACATTAAAATATCGCAAACCTACCACTTGAGACTTAATCTTAGAAGCATTTTCACGATAGTAATTATCAAATAATAACTTAGATTCAGCATAATGATTTAAATAAGATTCATTCTTGGGTTCTTCAGAAAATATTTCTGCCTCCCCATATACTGAAGCTGATGAAGCATATATTAAAGATATCTTATTATTTGCACTATATTTCAATAAATCTTTAGAATATATAAAATTTGTAGACATTATATAGTCTCTATCTGGCTCAGTTGTTTTGGAACAAGCTCCTAAATGAAATATTTTTGATATATTATTTTTATACTTAGTCGAATCACTATTAAGATCTTTAATAAACATACTCTTATCTATGCAATCTAGATATTTTAAATCTTTTAGGTTATCAAATTTTTTGAGATAGGTATCTAGCTCCTCAACTATCAAGATCTCTTCCTCTTTATTGTTAAGAAATTTTACTAAGTTACTACCAATAAAGCCTGATCCACCCGTAATCACTATCATAATTCTTTTCTCGTTTAATTGACTTACCTAGAGATTATATAAAACATATGACTATTTACCAATAAAAGATAATAACTATTGTTAAGTAACATTTTATACTGATACAATCTCTTTATGAATAAATCTGACACATTAGTAGCTATAATAATGGGCTCAAAATCAGACTGGCCAACGATGAAAAATGCTGTTGATACTCTAAAAAAGCTCAAAATCAAGTGTGAGACAAAAGTTGTATCCGCTCATAGAACACCTGACCTATTATACGAATTTGCTGAATCAGCAGATTCTAGAGGAATAGAAGTTATAATTGCAGGAGCTGGTGGATCAGCTCACCTACCTGGGATGACGGCATCTAAAACTCACCTACCGGTTATAGGCGTCCCAATTAAATCCAAAAGTTTAGATGGACTAGACTCGTTGTTATCAATAGCTCAAATGCCAAAAGGTATTCCTGTTGCAACTGTTGCTATTGGGGAGAGTGGTGCGACAAATTCTGCATTACTTGCTGCTAGTATATTGGGCTTAAAATACCCAAAAATTAAAGAATCGTTAACTAGATTTAGATCAAAGCAAACAGCAGATGTTTTGCAAAACGGAGACCCAACGAAGTAATATGAAGATAGGCATACTTGGTGGCGGGCAACTGGCTATGATGATGATCCAGATGTCTGCTAAACATAAGATTGATTTCATAGTAGTTGACCCAAACAAAAATCCACCTGCATCAAAGTTTGCTAGATGCATAGAATCAGAATTCGATGATAAATCATCTTTAGATAAACTCATTCAAGACTGTGATGTTGTTACTATAGATTTTGAAAATGTTCCTGCTTCATCTTTGAAATATCTTGAAAGCAAGATAAATGTTTATCCAGGATCATATGCAGTAGAAATATGTCAAGATAGGTTAAAAGAAAAATTAATTTTTCAAAGAAATAACATTCCCACAACTGAATATAGAACAGTTAGTTCAGAATCTGATCTTCAAATAGCAATAAATGACTTAGGCACTAACACAATATTAAAGTCAAGGAAACTTGGATATGATGGCAAAAATCAAATTACTATCAATAATCTAACTGCTAAAGACGCTTGGGTTCAATCTGGTAGAGCAGAGGCAATACTTGAAAGAAAAATAAATTTTGATACAGAACTTTCAATTATTGGTGTTCGGACTAAATCTGGTGATTCATTTTTTTATCCACTTGTAGAAAATTTTCATAAAGATGGAATACTAGATATAAGCATAGCGCCATATAATAATCATGCATTACAGGAAAAGGCAGAGTCTTATCATAAAAAGATTAGCGAAGAGCTTAATTATATTGGGATATTAGTTATAGAATTTTTTTTAGATATAAATGGAGAACTAATTGCTAATGAAATGGCACCTAGGGTTCATAATTCAGGTCACTGGACCAATGAAGGTGCTGATATAAGTCAATTTGAAGCACATATTATGGCGATATCTAATATCAGTATTAAAAAAATTATTACTGAAGGTAACTCAGGAATGTTAAATATCTTATCGAAAATGCCGAATATGAATACTTTAAATTATAATTATGATTATATATTATATGATTATGGAAAATCTGAGAGAAATAACAGGAAGTTAGGGCATATTACTTTAACTGATACGAACAGGGATATTCTCATATCTAAATTATCAAGACTAAAAGAAGAAATATTTTAGTGAGACCTCTTGCCATCAAACACGCAGACAAAATAACATCCATCTGGTCCAGCATGTACTTTATGGAAAACACCATCTTCTATTAAGACGGTATCTCCAGCTTTTACATTCATTTCTTTACCATCCAGTTCCATTTTACCTGTTCCTTTCACAAAAAAATAGACTTCTTCTTGTCCCCTATGATTATGCCCCGATGTACTTTTCAATGGTTTGAGATCAGTGCTACTAACAACTAAATTTTTTAACATCGTGTTATCTTTGACAATATAACGATCATCTTCTTTAGTTATTGAACCACCTATATCATTTATATTTATTAACGTACTCATTTATAGATATATATTTATAAAAAAATTTTTAAAATTAACACTCGATAATCTTATTATCGTCATCAACACGAATAACTGTTGGCTTATGGTTTATTATCTCATTATCTTCTAAATCTGTATAGGTGCATATAATGACTTTATCGCCAATATTAGCTTTATGACATGCCGCGCCATTTATACAAATATCACCGCTTTCAGCTAGGCCCTTTATTGCATATGTAGAAAATCTTTCACCGTTTGTTATATTATATATATCTATCTTTTCATATATGCTTATGCCTGCGGCATTTAATAAAGCAATATCAATTTCACAAGAACCCTCATAGTCTATTTGAGAATCAGTTACTGTAGCTTTATGAATCTTAGAATTTAAAAAAGATTTTTTCATGGGCTTATACTACTATATAATGCATCTTTGATAAAATTATATTTCTAGATTATCAATTAAACGAATATTATTCACATAAAAAGCAATAAAAATATTATACTGTTCCGTATCTTTTATGGGCCTGCTGAGATTATTCCTAGATAAGATTTCAAGATATTCTGTCTTAATGTTATTATCAGCAAGTTTTTTAATCAATTTATCTCTACTATTAAAAAAAATGCTTATATTATTATTCATTAATAGCTTAAGATGACATAATTCTTTGTAAGCTAGGGAGGCAAGATCCTTTTGTTTATGACTTAATTGATTATTACGCGAGCTCATTGCTAATCCATTTCTTTCTCTTACAGTCTCACATGCTGCTATCTCAATTCTTGAATCAAAAAATTTGTCAGCTAAGTATTTAATTAAAAGTAACTGTTGATAGTCTTTCTTTCCGAAATAGGCTTTATTTGGCTGTATAATTTCGAATAGTTTTTTGACAATTTTAAAAACACCCTGAAAATGAGTCTGTCTATATTTTCCACATAATACATCAGTGAACTCTGGCAAATTATAATCTATATCATCTAATTCATTAGACATAATGTCTTTTTCATCAGGCAGAAATAAGCAGTCAATATTGTGTAATTTTAATATATCTATATCTCTATCAAGGGATTTTGGATAATTCATATAGTCATATTTATCATTAAACTGCAATGGGTTAACAAAAACTGAAGTAATTCTAATTTCATCATCAGTAGAAGCTTTGAATAGACTTTCATGCCCAAGATGTAGATTGCCCATTGTAGGAATTAAAGATATTTTTTTTTCATTATCTAGCAAGACTTGACAGTACTCTTGTTGATCTTTGACTGAAGTTATGATTTCCAATTTTATTTAAATTTCTTTGTTGATTGAACATAATCAATTAGCAAATCTTTTACTGGATTATGTTTAGATTTTGAATTATTCATAAAACCCGGCGCCCCATTGAAACTTATGTCAAAGATATCATATATTACTCGTATTTGACCATCGCAATCCTTTCCAGATCCAATACCAATAAGTGGAATTTTTAAAATATTTTTTATTTTTTTTGCACATTGACTATGTATGCATTCCGCAACTATCAGTTGCACGCCAGCTTCCTGTAATATTAGTGCTTCATTAAGTAAGCCTTCAGACTCTATATTATCTGCTCCTAGTTTCCTATAAGATTTCTTATTAGCAATCTTCTGAGGTTGTATTCCTATATGACCACATACTCTAATATTATTTATAATCAGATGTCTAATAATATCAATTTGCTCGGGAGTTGATTCTATTTTTACCATATCTGCCATACCTTTTTTTGTTATCTTATGGGCATTATGCAAAGCTTGTCGTTTTGTGTTAAATGAATTTTTTGGCATGTCTGAAATAAGATAGGCACTTTTAATTCCTCTTGAAACATTCTCAGTATGATAACAAATATCATCAATGGTTACTGAATGTGTATTTCTCATACCTTTGATGACTTCACCTAGAGAATCCCCAACTAATATTATATCTATGCCTGCTTCATCTGCTAATTTTGCAAAGCTAGCATCATAAGAGGTGACTGATGAAATACCAATATTATTCTTTTTTAATGATAATAATTTTTTTAAATTTTTCTTAGTCATTAGTTTTAGTTCTATATAGCCGAAGGATTGAAATAATTTTTTCCTTTTATATCTTTATTAATTTCATCAAGCAACATCATATAATCATGAGACTTGTTAACATCAACATTTGAAGTATTAATTATCAAAATCGGAGATTCTTTATAAGAGTAGAAATACTCAGTGTAAGCGTCTGTAATCTTTTGTAAGTAAGCAAGAGTAATATTTTTCTCGAATTCATTCCCACGTAATTTTATTCTTTCAAGTAAAGTTTCAGGCTCAGCTTGTAAATAAATAATCAAATCAGGTTTAGGAATATCAAACTTCAAAGCTGAGAATACTTTATCATATAGCTCATATTCATCTTTAGATAAAATAGTTTTAGCAAATAGTTTATCTTTATCAATAAAGTAATCCGAAACTATATCATTCTCATTTATATTAATCTTTCCATTATAGAGATTAAAAAGGTCTGACGATCTTTGTAATAGAAAATGAAGTTGCGTTAGAAATGCATATCGATCAATATTCTTATAAAATTTTTGTAAAAAAGGATTATCTAAAAACGTTTCGAGTAGTAATTTACCATCTAAGTTATTAGATAGTTTTCTAGCAAGAGTTGTCTTGCCTACACCAATAGGTCCCTCGACTACGATAAATTTATATTTCTTATTCATAAATTTTATATATATTTAATTAACCTACCATATTTTGGAACACTGAAGTTATAATTTGTTAATTCAAATAGTGGTATAAGTACAAAATCTCTATTGATCATTTCAGGATGAGGAATTGTGAGCCTATCATTATTAAACTCTACTTCATTATATAGTAGAATATCTAAATCAAGAGTTCTTGGTCCCCATTTTTTAAGTCTTTTTCTATGATGCTTATTTTCTATATCTTGAAGTACATCAAGTAATTCTATTGGAGCATAATTGGTTTTAATCTTTATTACAGCATTAATATAGTTAGGTTGATTTTTCGGCCCAATTGGTTTTGACTTATATAAAGATGACCTCCTGAGTATACTAGTAGATGGCAAATGATTAATCTGCCTGATACCTTTTTCAAGATGGTATATTGGATTATTTAAATTACTACCTAAGGCTATAAATACGGTATTCAATTGTAGGGGTGTTGATTAGTTCAGCTTTTCTTTAATTCTAGCCGATTTTCCTGATCTCTCTCTTAAATAATAAAGTTTTGCTCTTCGAACGCTACCTTTTCTTTTAACTTTAATATCAGCAATAATTTTGCTATGTAGTTGAAATACTCTCTCTACACCTTCGCCATAAGAAATTTTCCTAACAGTAAAAGATGAGCTAATACCTCTATTTTTCATCGCAATTACAACACCTTCATATAGCTGGACTC
>MDTC01059230.1_pt1 | contig 12596 bp, 13 predicted proteins | sample 811181 | NCBI WGS metagenome assembly MDTC01 (sample SAMN05326644, study PRJNA326480) | marine metagenome | isolation source: seawater | place: Pacific Ocean: North | collected 2011 | reverse complement strand
ATCGTGTGTCAACCCCGAAATGTCAGATAATTTCCAATTTTTATTTACCCGCAGGAACTCTGTGATTGGCTCCTCGCCTGAGTAGACTGGTACTGCGGTCCACGCCTTAGGTCCCCAACCACATGATCCTAACTGACCTTGTGGACGGACTAATTTACCGGATCGTAGGTATGTTACGGTTAGTTTCATTGTGTCTCCTATTTTTTTATGTACGGACCTTATGTACGGACCGTCTGTGCTTATGTACGGACCTTATGTACGGACCAACTCAGAGGACGTAGTTGATCAGTTCAGTTGGACGGAATAGCACGGTCTCCTCTTCAGGAGTTCCTAGCACATGAGCAGAAACGATTGGCACATTGTTAGGATCGCGCCATACTGCACGGAGACCTACATAAGTCTCATGTGTCGGCGAGTAGGCTGTCTTGTATAGTGTAAGCTTCTCTACGAAGTGGGGATCTGTGTAGTAGGGGTGAGTTGAACGGGTGAAGCTGTTCATTGTGTCTCCTAGTGTGGAGTTTCTGGATTGGAGCACTTCGCTCACTGTCTTAATAGTATAGTTGGTTGGCGTGAAAAAGTCAACAAAAAAGATCCTCTGTGATATCAGTGACTTACTGCTAAACCACTGATATCATTATGGAAATCACCTCTCGGTGGGTGGCATTTTTTTCAAGTCTGCGAGCTGGTGCTTGAGTTTCCTCAGTCCCGCAAATCCTAATCCTTTAACGTCCCAGTCTCTGAGCTTCTGCTCTAGTATCTTAATCCGTGCGATACGAGCATTCCGTTTCAACTCAGCATCCTGCTTGTCTTGTATTGAGTTCTTAATAAATGACACTTCCCTCTCCTTATTCATAGCACTCACCAAAGTCTTCCCACTCCTGCTGCCAACTAGGTTGTCCGTCATAGTCATCGTAAATGAACGCATCAGACTCCTCCATCATTGCATACAGTTTTTCTTCGACACATTGATCGAACGTATAACCTATCTCTAAACAGGTGTTAATAATGCACTCCTCTAAGAGCGTCCCACAAGCCTGTCCCGTGTGAGCATGCTTTAGATAGACCAATTGTGGTGTTTCCTCATATACATCAACGAGGACATCTAATTTATCTACAACGCGACGGACGTGATCTGCGAATGTCATACAGTGTCTCCTATTAGTGTTAGTATGAGGGAGCGTTTATGTTACGAATCTTAAGATTTAAATATCCCTCTCCGTTATGAGCAGTCCCATAAACTTTAACGTTAGGATCTGCACTTGTGAGCGCCTTACGTATACTATCTATATCTGTACGAGAAAATGGCATAAAATGATTCGTACGATATGTAATAGTACGATAGTCATTGAATCGTCCCATACTTGAGCGATCTAAGTCTGTGTATGAACGATACATACGACTCACACGATCTTCTCCGAGTACTAGTTTTACAATCGTTCTTGCTGCACGAGGCTCTAACATATGACTCTCTCATTTGTGTTACGGAAAATGCAAGCTCTTCGCTCACTGTCTTAATAGTATACTAGTCTGAGGGAAAAATTGCAACAGAAATGATCCCGTGTGTTATCAGTGACTTAGAGCTAACCTACTGTTATTATTAGGGATCTTTCCTCTCGGTGGGTGGTTCTAATTTTATAAAACATAATATTTTGTTTCATCCAGATTTGGAAAACATAATATTTTGTTTCAACTTGCAAGAACCGTGCTAGGGCAAATTTGGAAAACATAATATTTTGTTTCAATCAGATGATACATTCTGATACGATGATACACGATGATACACTATTTACTAGTAAGTAGAGGCGGACGGACAGATGAGACTGGGAGAATTGGAAATATACAAATATTTAAATATGCATATGTGAAAATATTTTAATATACAAATATAGATATATGCACATATTGTTATATGCAAATTTAGTATATGCTAACCAAAAAAGTTAGTATGGGCTAATTTTATTGTAAATCAAATGTGGTTTTTCTTACGAAAAAGAAAACTGTAACGAACTGTAAAAAACGGTGGGGGACGGTGGCGACAGGCATAGTTCAAATACTCTGCTACAACTTTGCTCTCACTCTGCTTCAACTCTGCTTCAACTCTGCTACAACTTTGCTCTCCCACTCTCTCACTCACACACATGCAGGTTCTACTCTCACTCTTGTGCATAGTACTTGCATCCAGTTTCCTTGACTGTGTTCGGACTGACGAGTGTGTATCGTTCTGTATCATTCTGTATCGTTTAGTCTACAGTATCAGTAGTTGCTTTTGGGACTACTATAACTGTGCCGTTACTGACTAAGTCATCTATCATTTTATGACAGTAGTAGTCGCACATAGCATAAGCTACTACTGCTACGAATGCTGCCAGTAACACTCCTGCTATAAAGCCGTATGCATATGTATACGTTTCTCTATTCATCATATTTCCTTAGGGCAAATCTCGCAGTTGGTATTTGATCTTTTACTACGGTATATGTATTTGGCGTGTGTAAGCTGTACATGGTCCCTCCTTTCTGTATTTAGTTGACAGCAGCGGGGCCTTATGTGCAGCATCAGTTTATCGCATGTAACAGCAGCGGGGCCTATGCATGTACACATATCAGCTTAGAGCTTTCATGTGTACATCACTCAGTATAGCAGCGGGGCCTATTCAGTATCTTTAGGTTGGATGAATGATACTTGTATATCAAAGGGGAGGTCACTGAGATCTATCAGTGAGTCTTGTTCAGTTTCTTTTTGATTAACAACTTCAAAGTTTATACCGAACCTATGTGCAGTAGTGAATACTATGTCCATAACAGATTGGCAGTTCTTTTGATCTATCTGCAGGTTGGCACTCATTAGAGCAAGTTCTAGGACGGTGTGCATCAGTTTCTGTGTGTCGTCGTCTAGTTCGTAGTATGGGGTTTCATCTGTCATTTCGTGCTCCTTGTGAAATATTTATGCTTGTGACTCTGACCAGCTGATCTTTGCTGAAACTGTGAACGGTTCTATCGCTGTAACGCCCTGTGTAGTTCCAGGTTGTACTGCAATTGTTAGTAAGTCTGGTCCTGCTGGGAATACTCCGTCACCACCTAGGATTGAGTTACCCATTTCTAACAGTGGTGCAAGATCGATCTCAGTTGATCCTGCTGAAGCTTTGGTTGCCAGTATAGTAGTCCCATCTAACAGTGTGTCTCCTGACACATGCTCTATCAGTTCTGAAAGGCTTGGTGTTTGTACCTTTTCAAAGTTCATCCTTGACGGCAGTGCGTTTAGGATCAAGAACACTGAAATGTCTTGGTTAGCTGTGATACCTGCTTGTTTAAGAGTCAACTGCATGCGGTTGATGATCTCTCTTTCACCTATCGCTCCTGTTAGGCTTGAGTCCACACTTGGTGCAAGACGTATGCTTACCAATGGTAGGGGTCTTGTTAGGTCGATACCACCAGCAGGATCACCAAAGGTAAATGTAGTAGTGTCCTGTATGGTAGGCAGTGTAGGCAAGTTAGTCGAAGCTGGATAATTGGTGTATATCTGTCCGTTTGCGATCTGCGTCACGTAGGTTGACTCAGGTAGTTCTCCACTGTCTGCTACAACTTCCATTCCAGTTGTGATCTGAGCTAGATCTGATGTGCCTAATGGAAATGCATACACCCAAACCCTCGCACCTTTCAATGTGACTAATTCAAATGAACTGGTGTTGGCTGACAACATTGGCGCTGTTACTGTTGCACCGCCTGTGTATGCATGCGGTCTACTCTGTACAGTGAATAGATAAGCTTTGTCGTCATCGAATCTACCGTCCATGATCACTGAAGTACCAAAGTGGAACAGTGTGGGAGATGTAGTCGGGTTTGAACCGTTTTCTATCTCATAGCGACCTGGTAAATTACCTGATCGGAAGTATGATTCGTTCAATCTGTTGTTGTGCTTGTATTCATGCACGTAGATAACGTGACCGTTTTGATCCTTGAATCCGTAGCGTATCTTACCAGCACCATACCATGAATAATCAAAGTAAGCCATCTGTATCTTGGTAGAATCAAACAGGAATCCACTTGGTCCGTCGCCATCGCACTTGTCTAGGTTCCATTCACTCTGCGGAGTCTTGGTGTCCTCTGTCTTGGTAAGCTTGACTTTGGTTGCTGCCAATCCCCTGTATGGAGGTTGTACAGTTAGCCTAATGTCTGAGCCAATCTCTACGATCCTGTAGCTCTGCCCACGCACCACAATCCTATCTCCAATTTGGGTTTGGGTTGTAAAGCTGGTGTTTTCTCCTCGTATTATCTGGCTACCTCTTTCAGTGTTAACCGTACCTGACAGCTGTCGTGTGCTGCTGCGTCTTACAGCATTTACCTGTTGGCCATCATACTCCCAGAAAAAACCGTTTTGATCGTCGAACATACCAGTCCTTACATAACTGTCTGTCCAGCCTGTCCTTACATAAGTTGGAAAACCATTTGATTTCAACTGTAAAGGAGTAGCTGCCATCAAATAGGTAAATGAAAACGGATCTGGCACAGTTTCCACTGTGAAAATGCCATTATATTCATTTGTGCCTGCTGACACTTCAGCTCCTGCTATTCGTATTTCTTCTCCTACGCTGAGGTTATGTGCTTCTTGCGTAGTTACAAGGGCTTGATTACCCGTTGCTGTGATCAGCGTTTGCATGATCCTTGGCGGATTAAAGTTAATTGCAACTGAATTCTGGATACCCTTTCCTGATTGGTATCTGAAGTATTTCCTAGTTTGGCGTGTGATGCGTGAATTTGGAGAAGTTCCTGCTGTTATATCAACACCACCGTCAAAACTTAAATGTAGATTGTAACCATCTGGTCTGAGGATCAGCTGGGTTTCGAAATAATACTTTATGCCGGTTCCACTTTGTTGTGTTGACTCAAATACTGTCATTAGCTCATCAGTTGTAATTGCGTTAACTGTAAATGTTGCAATTTGTCCACCAGTTTCTATGTAGATACTATCGAAACGTTTGAAGTCAGTTAGGAAACTTGTGCCTGTGCCAACAATAACAATAGAATTTAGATCAAAAGCAATACTGCCAGAACCTTTCGTGTTCTTCACGATACTGTCACTACTGAGTGCATGGGTACCTGTACCTGCATTATTCAATGGTAAGATAATATTGTTGGTAGCATTAAAATAACTGTCGCTAAGGCTAATTTGGGTTTCGCTGACAGGAATCACATATGCATAATTATCATCTGTTGTAACAACTGCATTACCTGCTGCTACATCAGTTGGATCTCCAGTGTAGTATAATCTTTCACCCCTACGTAAATGATGCGGATCAGTAAAACTGATTATGTTTCCAGCAACACTACCGGGAACAAAGCTGTATTCTCTTAATGGTATTTGGAAATCACTTGTTAATGTGAAACTGGTTGCGCTGGGTACAGCAGCAATTTCAAATATACCATCATACGCCCCTCTGTTACTGGCGAGGGTAAAATCATGCCATCCCGTACCACCTGTTGACAGGGTAATTGAACCGCTATCGCCTATAACTTCAAATCTAATTTCCCACCAATTTGTCATTCCTGAAGGCGCACGATCAATCCTTGATGTAGGACTAATCTCAACTTCAAAACCAATCTTCCCTGTTCCTGGATCAGTATAAAGGTTAGGAGTCACATTTTTAAAACTAAAACTTTCATCACTTAGGAACACACTGGTATCAGCAGGTGCATTTGCTCCAACTTGAAACTTATCTGCATCATATGTGAATTCTACAATTGCATATTCATTTTTACCTCCGAAGTCACCTCTATATTGTAAATCAACAATGCTACAGGTATCAACAGTTGTTAAACCAGCAGCTAATAAAGGAGTTTCTACATCAATAAACACAGTATAAACTGCGTTGCTAGTTTGGCCTACTGCGGCAGTTAATGCACTTTGGCTAGCAATATTAACAGTGTTGATTATTAATCTATTGTCATTTATCCTGTCTAATAGATATGTAGTTCCTGTAGTCAATCCACCTACAGATTGTCCTTGATCTAATACATTGATGATAGCTCCTAAATAGATATCATTGCTACTACGATATCTTAATGTATTCGGTGTTGTTGGATCTACTACCCATGTGATGGTTCCTGAATCAGTTGGACTACCTGTTACGCCCGTTGTATATGGAGCAGCATTGTCTTCAGCTGCAATTTCGAATGGATGTCCTGCTGAGTCAATATTGAAATAATAAGTTTGACCCCTATAAACGGTTAGAATTGGATTTTTATTACCTGAACCTATTGAAGTTGCAGAGAATATATAGGCTGAATTATCAGCCTCGATAGCAACATTAAAAGTTTCACCAGTTGTGCCTCTTTTTGAATATGTTGCTTCAGTGCTGGAAGTGACTTTGTGATTTTCCACATAAAGTGTGTTGTAAAATTCATTGTTCTGTCTGTAGGTGATAGTAAAATTTTGAGGAAATGTTTGTATATCATCTGTAAATGGTGAAACGTTTGCCTGGAACCTAGCGTTGTTAGGATCTAATGTAATTACAAGAGCTTCAAAAATTTGTGTTCCAATAGCAGTTTGGGCACCAGCACTATCAGAGAAACTGAAACGTTGACCATTGTTGTAATCAGTAAGGTCAATTTCAATAGAAACAGTGTCACCGCTTGTAAAACCATGGTTAGGAATAAAAAATGCATTTCTATCTGTAGCCAAGAAATTTGCAAAAATATAGAAATAATTTGTGATCCCTGAAATGTTCTTGTATCTAGATCCTGCATCACTCAATTCAAAGGTTCCGTCATCATTAAATGCAGCGACAGTTGCAAAACTAGATCTTGGTGAAACAGTTCCAAATCTATCTCTTTCGTTTTGGTTTATTACTACATTACTATATGCATCTTCACTATTATAACTATCACCAGGAGCTGCATTTTGGAATGCAATAACTAACTGAGGCTCTACTCCTCCTAATCCATAGTCACTTCCGACTAGATCTAATCCACTGTAATCAGCATCTGCATTATTAACTGCATAGGTAACATCTGTTGTGAAGGTACATGAAAAACCATAGTGTCTCCAACGTGTTCCTGACCACCAGCTTGAATAACTACTATTTGAATATGAACTAACAGTTACATTTACATAGAAACTATTACCTGATTCATAAAAGCAGCCGTTAATGTCTAAATTGCCAGGTCCTGTCAGTACACCGCCTGAAGTACTAAATAAGGTTTTATTAGGATTACCATTTTGCCCTAGTACAGTTCCAGTGAGATCCGTAGATGATGTTGTCCCACTAAATCCAAATGCAGAAAGTAAGGCTGAAGCAATATTAGTAAGCACACCTACTTCTGCTGTTTCTCCTATATAAAGTGCATAAGTAGCACTTAAACTCCTGTTACCACTTTCTTGGTAGCCTCTGCTGAAACTCACTGCTTTACTTTCTGTTGGATCGTTTATAACCACATATGAAGGTATACGGAGTCCGTCTAAAGATCCGGCAATCATATATACCAACCCAAGTCTTGCTTTTCCAAATATATTGTTTAAGGCCAATAAAGGTCTAGGTGTAAAACTTGCAGGTCTATATGTATCTGATAACTGGATATAATCTCCATCTACAACATGTACAAAATAAACAACGCCATCTGTTAACCCTGCATCTATATCTCCTCTCCGAGGAGTATTGAACAGTAGACACGCATTCTCATGTAAACCATGTGATGGCCAACTTATACGATCTAAAACTTGATCAATATCATTTGGAAACAGATATCGTGAATAGGTAGGCTCCCAGTCATAGGCTGTGACAGGACCTGTCAAATGATTAGGTCTACCAGTATCTTGTCCAGCGTCCATAGTAGCCTGAGTTACAAAAAATGGCACTGTATCTACTTTTGGTCTACCATCAGGAGCAGAATCATCAGGATTAAATAGGCTTAAAGTTTTAGGCCCAATGGTATTTTTTATATAAACTTTTGTTCCTACATTAAAACCGTGTGCTTCGGCAGTACCAATTGTAAGTGTACTGGGTGCTGCACCATTTGTAATACCAGGATTTTGATCTGCAGTGTTGAGGTTACTGCCTTCATAAAACTTACCTGGAACAATTGTTGTATATGAACCTGCTACATTGCCAGTCTCGTTTGATGGGACATCAATTTCAAAGTAAAATGTAAATCCGTCTGGTACGCCAGTAATTAAAAAACTACCTTCTGCCTGATAGATACTCAATCCTTGCACAGTAATAGGATTACCAATTGCAAGTCCATGTGGGCCAGTTGTTGTTACCTTAATTTGCTTAGAGCCAGACAATGCATAGACTTCTTCTACATCAGATAATGCTAAATCACCACTAGCACTATAAATTGTAGGCAGATTATTTACTGTTTGGATAGTTTCCCATTTGGTGCTTTGAGTTCCGTATTCAAAGTCAGTATCAATGAGATTTCCTGGAGTTGAGACCCGTAGTTTACCTACAGCGTCCATTAGATCTTCTGCTGGAGTAATAGGAGTTGCAAGTGATTCTACAAAAATTTGTAGCGTATCAGTTGGTAATTGATTTGTTAAGTCTGCTCGTAGATTAATTATGGTCAGTTCAGCTTCAGCATCATAGATATCCGAAGTTGCACCTGCTAAAGGGTCAGCAAAATTGTAAATAATTTTATTAGCTGTAAGATTAGTTACTAATAAAAGTTTATCTAAGCGAATTCGTCCATGGAGGATTATTTGTCCTGCATCAGGATCAAAAATATAATTATCTGTAAATAGTTTTTTTGCCATGTTTTTTTTATCCTTGTTTATCGATATTTATCAGATAATTAGAAGGATATAAAACTAGGGCCTTTTATAAGAAGCATCATCCATGTAGTTTAGCTCTTGTTGTAATTGGGCTTCAGTTACACGATCTCCACGTTCTCTTGCTTCTTGTATGCGTTTAGTATACTCTGCATGTTGCCTTTTAAATTGCAAATTCATTTTGTCTTGTTCAGTCATCACGCCCTCCTATGGTTACGATTTATCATCTCTGCTTCGAGCCTATCTCGAAGATCATGTTCATCTGTAAATTCTACAGGAAAATCTAATGCAACACATTGTTTTCGTGGTTGACTACAGAACACACCCTCTTCAGGAAAATAATCATGTGGCCAACCTGGTTTTTTACCATCATCTGCATCTATATGCTCTGAGATTACGTAAAGCTTTTCAATGGTAAAATTACCCATCACAAGTTCGTCGTAATCTTCAATGAGATCCTCCCATGCAGTGCTCTGTCGTTCTACGTGTTGGAAGAACATTTCTTGAAAGACCTGCTTGTGTTTTTCAATTACTCCTTCTACACCGTCGATATATTGTTTGATTGCACGTGCTTTCTGTTCGCCGGTAAAAGAGTTCTCATCTACCAACATACGACTGCCTAGTGTATTTCGTCTTATTTGATCTGGCACAGGAGGTTCTTGACCTGTTGACTTCAATTCAGCCAAGATAGGTACACGCATATCTACAAGTGCATTCCATAATAAGTTGTATGGTCGTTCGTCATAGATATCAAATGGAAACTCGCCTTGGAAGTCTGGCTCAGGGCCTAAATCAATTAATCTACGGCCCCCCTTGTCAACAACACTCATAATATCTGCTGCTGCACCTACATTTACATCGCCTGTTAAGATAGCAACTAGACCACCCCCGCCCCAGATACCTGAAGCTGATATGTATCCTTCTACATCTGATGTAAACACAGATATTTGTTTTTGCCTGCGCCCTTGAATAGCAATCAACTGTTTAAGCTTATCAACACCTAACACATGGCAACCTGCCATACGCTGTGACATTTGTAGCCTATCCATCATTGCTGGCACAACAGGTGTCCAAAACTTTTTATGATTAGATTGTATTAGGTAGGGGTATTCAGTGACTTCGTTGTATCCAGAATCTGGATTGAACTCCTGTATTTTTATTGTGTCAATAAAGAGATGATCGAAGAGGCTTTTTTGCCAACGTACCTCTTCGTTTAATTGATCAATGACATCAATGTAATGTCTTAAATCCTGCATTTATATATCCTCGTTTAGAATATTTATGCAGCAGAAGCTTTCAACCTCCTATTTGTATTATCGAGTGTATCCTTACAAAGGCTTCGCTTCTTTTCTGCATGGGTAAGCAACTCTAGCTGTGCAGCCTCTAAGCCTTTGTCCTTATGGTTCCTGGCTGTTTTCAATTCTTCTTTAACCTTACCGACTAATAAATCATAGTCAGCAAGTTGTGCAGTCAATCGTTCAACTGCAGACTTCTGTCTGATACGTTTTGCTGTACGTCCTTTCATTCGTCTCCTTTAATAGTGTAGTGTTTGTGTTCTTCAACTGTATATCCAACCGTGCTACCCTGGAAGATCATTATCTTATCTGCATCAACTCCTTCCAGCAACAATGTTTCTAAGAAACCAAATGCTTCTTGTGCAGTTTTATACTGGAGATATTCTAAACCAAAATCCTGTGCCCATACCACATAATAATTCATATGCCTATCTGGTCAAGTGCTGCTAATACAATGACAGCTATTACAAACCAATTTAGATATTGTGTCATGTTATTCTCTATAGTCTGTGATGTATCGATCAACTTCGTCTTCAAGTAGATCTAATCTAGTGACAATTTCATCTATCTGTTCTTGTACGGATTTATTGTTGTCATTAACGCTAGGTTTATCGAAATATACAATGTCGTGTTCAACAGTAAATCTAAGATCAAGTGTGCCCGAACGGTCTAAGTCTGGATGATCTGGATGATAAACGGATATTTCAAATCCACCAGATTCACGGTAAGCTTCGCCACTAGGTGAATCTAGTACACTTTCAATTGCTTCATGTAGTAGTCGACGGCAAAAGATACGGATGTCACCTTCGGTCTGGCGTTCACCTGAATATCTCCAATCTAATGCTTGCATTGTGTGATGAATGCGAGTGAAGTCTAAATCCTTCATTAGTTCACTCGCTATTTCGTGGAATCGATCTTTAATTTGTGATCGTGTCATGTGCCTTTATAACATGAGTGATAGTACCAATACAATGCCACCAACGCCAAATGCGATCACTAAGATTGCAGCTACTATCAGTTTAATTTTATCTTTTTGTTCTTCTTGCTTAGGATCTATATTAAGTAGATCATTAAACATATATAACATATCAGCCCTCCTCTGTCAAGTATTTATTCTTGAGTTTGTAAGGGCATTGTTATGTTATCGTTAGGATGATCATACATGCCATCTATGCTAGTTTGCGGTGGAAAGTCTGTGCAACCTTCCGTCATTAATACTAGTATGATACCAATTGCAAACAACATGGCAGCATATGACCATAGTATAATTTTCCACATGTTACCACCATAAACTCTGATAATATTTACCAAACAGACGCAGGGCGTTAGTAAGCCTTTCGTTTTCTGCTTTACTAAAAATATTTACATCTTGCTTGATTAGGTCAAAAGCCCATATCATTTCATCTAGGATATAATCATAACGATCAAACCAAGATCCATCTGTCTCACCATGCTCTTTGTAATTAGCCAGCTCTTCAGGTGTGGGTCTTAGATGCGCAGGAACATCTGTAGGGTCAACCTTAGGGGCTCCGCACTTCTTCTCCTTTAACATTACAAGTCCAGGATGGATTATCTGGGCTAGGGTCCAGTCTAAGCTCCACACATCATGAGGCTCTACCAATACATCTACACGTTGGTTACGTTCTGGATTCTTAGGCGGTCGCCTGATATTCACTCGCATAAGTCCTTTCTTTTACTTTACTATTATCATAACATATATTTAGAATGTTGTCAACCATTAAATACATTTTATAGAGGTATATGTACAAAAATCATTTAATTTTAATAAGTCAATATTTTATGTCAAAATGCGTAGGCATGGGCGACGATTTGAATATCCTACAAAAAACAATTGAAAATTCAAGTCTAAGCTCAAAACCAATTTTATCTATATTAGTTATCTCTCCGCTTTTTGGCGTAAAATACAATGAATACTCTAATGCTCTTGAGAGATTGATATTCATAAGAAAAGAATCTCAAGTCTTACATAAAAATATTGAATTCTTACTTCTGGATCTTGTATCTAATCAATATATTTTTATAAAATTAGGAATGATGACCAAAGTAGATATAGAAGAAAATCAATGTAATTATATAATAAACAAGATTTACAAACATGTATTGATGTTTATTGACCGTTATAAACATTTAATTTATATTTCTGAATTTTTTCTGGAAAATAAAGAAATTATGCAAAATCCTAATATCAATTTAAGTGACATTAGGCATGAATCTAATGGCACATTATATTTTAATTTCCAACAATACCTAATCGATTTACGCAAACAGAAACAATTTTTTCCGTACGATGTGCAAATAGAACATATGTACGAAAATAAAAATAATCTAATTTTTGAATCGGATGGCCGTACTCCAGCGACATTAACATTTGCTGAGTGGCCAATACCCAATCACCAATTAGCCATATCAACGGGCAATCTCATGTTGAAACTAGGGTTCAAAAAATGTATGCAGGAATATAATTTTCTATCAACATTAATAGACAACCATAAATGGAATGTTATTCCTTATGATATATT
>MDTC01124782.1_pt1 | contig 12598 bp, 7 predicted proteins | sample 811181 | NCBI WGS metagenome assembly MDTC01 (sample SAMN05326644, study PRJNA326480) | marine metagenome | isolation source: seawater | place: Pacific Ocean: North | collected 2011 | reverse complement strand
TCACACTACAAACTTTACTCCTACGCTTCTTAATGAGCTCGCGCTGGCTATTCCGCTCCCTAGAAATTAGATGGTGCGTGTATCACCAGAACAAACGAGCGACAGTCGCGAATCGAGACCCACGACTGCATTCTCAAATGTTGAGATCACCGCGTTCAATTCCGAGGCGGCGAACTTAGTAGCCTTGCGGCGGAACGCCGAAACCAGAGCCAAAGTCACCACCTTGTTGGGCATCCCAGCCCGTCGGCGCCGGGGCCTCAGACCAGTTACCCGCAGCCGGGGCGAAGCCACCCGCCGGGAAAGCTTCGGCCGGCTTTTGCTCGTCCCAAGACTCCGCGGCGTACGCGGCGTCGGCGACAGCGTTGTAGCCGGCGGATTCCGCCGGGGCGGCGGCGGCGGCGGCAGCCGCAGCGGCTTCCTCCTCCTTCGCTTCGAGCTCTTCCGGATCGCGGTAGAAGAACAAATCGACCATGACGTCCCACGGGTTCGCCGCGGACACGGTGCCACGCATTTGCAACACCATGCGCGCAAGAAGGTAGTACAAACAACCGATGGAGTGCTTCGCCTTGTTGTTCGCCGGGATCGCCACGTCGACGTTCTTCAACGGAGAGTCGGTGTCGCAGAACGCGATCACCGGCAAGTTGACGTACGCAGTCTCAGAAACCGGCTGAGAATCGGTGCGCGGATCGGTAACGATCAACACACGCGGTTCTTGGAAGAGGGCATCTCTCTGGTTAGTGTAGGTACCTGGGGTGTGGCGGCCCGCGATGGCTTTCGCACCCGTGTATTGGGCAAACTTCAACACCGCGCGTTGACCGTACGGACGCGCCGCTTGCGCGATAACGTCTTGCGGGTTTTCGCACGCGACGATGATGCGCGCCGCGAGCATGAGCTTGTCCCACGTCTTGCCGAGGTTGATGATGTGGATACCGTCCGCGCGACGCTTCCAGACGTAGCGTTCCATTTGGAAATCCACGTTCTTGGTACCGAGGTGGCAACCGGCGGCGAGCATCATGGCGATGTCGGCCTCCTTCTGGGACATTTGCGCTGACATTTTTGCGTCGTGTGCGTGTTCGAACGCGCGCGTCGCGAAGAGGCGGACGCGCGCACGTCGCGATCGCGAGTTAGGGCGACCGCGCGAAAAAAGCCCTAGCGAAAAAACAACGATCGATCGGTCGTGGACAACATAAAACGCACCACGAATACGTCTCGTTCGATGAAAACATGCGCGAATACGTCATCAGCAACCACCCGATGGTGACATAAACACGCGGTGTGCGCGTGGATGATTGATCATGGTCTTCGACGATGCTTCACTACGAGGACCGAGCGTCGACCGGGGCGACGCGGGGCGCCGACGCGGGGCATCCGCACTCGGCGACGGGGATGTCGGCGTCGACGGGGGCGAGGGCGTCGGCGCCCGCGCGCGTGAGGGCGTTCGGTGCGAGAACGGCGTCGCGAGGACGACGACCCGCGCGCGCGAACGTGCGCGCGAGCGCGGGGGCGAGCGCGAGCGCGTCTGGGAACGACGGACGAGAGGGCGATGTCTCGAGGGCGAGCGACAATCAAGGGGCGGAGAGCGCGGGAGAGGGGAGCGAGGAGGCGACGGAGGCGGCGGTGACGTCGGCGTCGGCGTCGACGTTGGACACGCAGATCGCGACGACGCAGCGGTTGCGAGAGGAGTTTGAGAGGGATCCATTCATGACGCAGTCGAGCGTGAGGTTGGCGCACAACGCCGAGTACGACAACGACGTGCACGCGGTGCGAGGGGCGGAGGCGTATCGGACGTTGATGAAACGATTCGGTGAGGCGACGGGAACGGCGTTGACTAAGTTTAAGTTCATCACGCGTCGGGCGTCGTCGATCGAACCGGGCGTTTTGCTCATACAGTGGACGGCGGAGTGGGAGGGGGCGCCGATGTTTGGGAAAAAGTTCAGCAACACGCTCCTGTCATCCATGCACGAGGGGGCGGTGCGTCGACTCGTCGAGGGAGAGTACGGGGAAAAACTCGCACCTGGGTATCCGTTGGCGAACGAAGGGAAGAAGGTTTACGACATGAAGTGTCGGTTATTCGGTCGAACGACGTACAAGGTGAACAGAGACGGCGACGTCGTGAGTCGACTCGACAGGATCGATTTCCGCACTGATCCTCCACCGGGAAGCGAGTCCGGAGATGAATTCTTCATGGTCACCCCCGAAGAGGACGAGGAAGAGTGGGAGCGTTTGGCGGAAGAGACGGCGGTGAACATGTTTTACAACACGCTGTGCCCTCCGGACAAGAACGAAACGTCGTGGTTCTTGGATGTGCTCGTCGAATTGGAATGGCAAAGTTTTCAACGACAAATGGGCGACACGACGTCCGTCATGACCAAGCAAGAGTACGTTTCGGTCATTTACGCCGTTCTAGCGAGCGCCATCGCCGCACCGATCCTAATCTGCGTCGGCTTGGCGACGCTTTTCCTCTCTCCGGAAGCCCCCGATCCAGACTCTTTAGAAGCAGCGATGTCCATGGACCTCGCGACACCCGAGACGGGCGCAAACGGTTCCCCGATCTGGGGACCGGAAATTTTCCTCGATTTGTACAAAGGTAAGATTGGCGCGCTTTAGAGATCGATATCGATTTTTAGTAGAACTCAGAATTAACACTTACAAACGTTCTGCTGCGGCTTCGCGCGTGATTCGAACGATTTTTACCTCACGCTTTCGTCACCGGAGTGAAGTTATCCGGAACGCTCCACTTATCCTTGGGCAAGCGTTGATACACCCCCACCGTCAAGTGGCTTCGTCGTCTCTGCGGCGTATTCATGTACGCTTCGTACGCCTCCTTGCTCGCCCACTTTTGCTCGAACGCGTACTCATTCGTCTTCATCATCACTAACTTGGCCTCCGTCGCCCCACACTCCTTCGCGAGCTTCTCCCGCGCGCGCATCTCCTCCTCGAATCGTCTCACCACGCCGCCATCCCCGCTCGGGATCACGAACTCGTTCCGCGCCTCGTACGGGCCCTCCATCTTCTTACCCGCGCGCGCGACGTGCGCCGACCCTCGACGCGCGGGCACCTCACCTCTCGTCCGCGCGCGCGCGCCTCGCACCGCGCGCGCCGTCATCAAAGTCGTCATCGAAGTCGACGTCGCGCGCATCGCGTCGGCCTTTGCGCCCCGCCCTGCGGGGGACGCGCGGCGGGGACGCGCGGACGTGACTATCATCGATGGATATCGGTCTTTCGGTCCGTACGCGACGTCCAGGAATGCCATCATCTCATAGCACTAAGGGTTGTCATGGTCATACCCCCCTGCACGAATGACCGATCACGACTCACCCTCTACATACTCCACGCGCGAAACCCCCATGTACGGGGGGGACGACACGACACGAGCCCGCGCGCGAGCGAACGAATTGATTGGGAAAATTGAATTGCGAATGAATTTCCCTCGCGCGCGCGCGCGCGGACGGTAGAACGCGACTCGGCGAGGCGTGCGTCGAGTGAGGACGTCGCGCGTGGACGTCCGCGGCGCCCGCGTCGATCGTCGCGAGGATGGAGACGTCGGCGGCGTCGACGTCGAGAGCGCTCGCGCGGCGGGGGACCGGATACGGCTCGAGCGCGATCGCGCGCGGGAGAGGGACGAATGGCGTCTTCTCGAGCGCGAGAGGGACGATGAAGGTGGCGGTGCGCGTGCGTGGGAGAGGAGAATGTGAGAGAGAGGTTGTGCGCGTCGTCGGTGCGGTGGCGCGCGAGAGAGAGTGCGCGGGTGCGGGGAAAAGGATGGCGGCGAGGACGCGCGCCACTCGCGTCGGATTGGGGTACGCGGATCAAACGGGAGACGATGACATGGACGATGAGGGATTCGTCGTGGAGCGAGGAGACGAAGATTTGATCATTCCGCCGACGACTGATGAGAACGCGATCGAGAAGGGGAAGGAGTTGTCGCTCTGGGCGGCTCTCGCGACGTGCGCGGTGATGTACTCCGTGCCGTACGGTTTCGTGCGTTGGAATTTACACACACTCGCGCCGTTGTTGTGGTACGAGTTGGGCGGGGCGACGTTTCTCGGGACACTGATGGCGATGCCGTTCGTCGCCGCGATCGGTTATCCGGCGGCCAAGTACGAGTTGAACATGCCTATTCTGGCGCGTTCGAGTTTCGGAATTTGGGGGGCGGAGTTCACCGACGCGTGCCGCGCGACGTTGGGCTTTTTGCTCTATGCCGTGCAGACCTTGGTCGGTGGTGAGGCTGTTTTCGGCTTATTTAAGGTGACGTCGATCGCGGCCGGCATTGAGAGTGACGTTGTCGTGCGAGCGATGTCGTATGCGATGTTCTGGGTCGTGCAGCTCGCGATTTCGTTGCGCACCGTGCCGTCATCGAGACTTCTCGCTTCGGGCCAGACCGTCCTGGCGTTGGTTGCCGGATTCATCGCGTGGACGGTGCGGCAAGGTATTCCTCAGACTGCCGTGGGTTCTTTGATATCGGGCGGCTTGCCGGGCGCCGTGCCGGACGAATTCTGGAAGCACGCTTGGCTCATGGTTGGCGTGTGGGTGACGCTCGCGAGCGTGTATCCTGATTACACCGCACACATCAAGGGTTCGAGGACAGCACCCATCGGACAATTTTTCTGGCTTCCTGTGTTGTCTGGCTTATTCGCCATCGTCGCGGCGGCCATGGCGCAAGCGCCGAAGCCGATTTTGTTTGCCTCGATCGCGATTGCGTCGCTCGTGACAAACAGCGCAGCCAACGTTGTTGGTCCGCAGGAGTATATGCAGGAGTTTTCGCTCCCATGGGCGAAAACGAAGAACTACCTCGGTGGAACGATTTCTTCCAAGCAAGCTGCTCTCATAATCACCGTTGCAGTCGGCCTCTTTGCGCCAGTGCAGCTCATGTGGCAACAAGTTGTCGCCGCCGCGTCGTGGATCATCGGTGTGGGTTCGCTTTTGGTGTCTCCTGTGCTTGGTGTCATTTTGTGTGACTTCTGGCTCATGCGAGCGGGTAAGTTGTCGCGCAAAGCCATGCAAACTCGCGACACGAAGGGGCCTTATTGGTTTTTCAAGGGGGTGAATCCTCGCGCCATGATTGCCATCACGGTGGCAGCCGCGCCCAACCTGCTTTCGCTCATTTCAGGCGTGTCCTACTTGATCGAAGCTGGTGCATTTTCTGGCAGCGGCGCTTTCTATACTTACGTGGTAAACATGGAGTATGCGAGTATAATCGGCGCAGTGATTGCGTTCATCGTGTACCTTTTCATTCACTTGCTCGAGTTGAAGCCGGTGAAGATTGGTGAAGTTGCTTCGGGCATCGGTGAAGCCGCCGGCACCGTCAGCACTTCGGTCGTGTACAGTCTCGACGGTCGTACGAAGACGACGAAGATCACCACGAGAGAAAAAGTGAGCACTCGCCTTGCGAACAAACGCAAAGAACTCAATGCCGACTTCCATGAGGAGATCGATGCCCGCGAGCGTAAACTTCGTAAGGAGGAAGACAAACGTCGCAAGCAAGCCGAGGACGCTCTTCGAAAGGCTGTTGAAGAAGAGAATAAATTACGCCGCAAGGAGAACAAACGACGACGACTCGAGAAGGAAAGAATCGATAAGTTGTACGACGAATGCGAAGCTATTTATTCTGAAGAAGTCATCACAACCAAGGTGATTGTTGAAACTCAGAAGGGTGAGCTCGATGATCTCATGGCTCAAGAAGGCGGCGATGGTATTTCTGTCGGTCGCCTTAGAGATGAAATCGATCGTCGTAGACGGGAAATCGATGATCTGCGCAACAACATCCGCCAACGACGCTCTCAAGGGGATGAAGACGTCAAGCTGGCAAAGATGAACTTCGAACGAGCGAAGGGCCAAGAAGCCGATATCAGAGCGCGTTTCGATGCGGAAACTCGCGCGCTGTTGGAACGCGAGGCTCGTTTGCAAGATGAGGAGAACCGTCGCCGTGCTGAAGCAGAAGCCAAGCTCCAGGCGATGCGTGATCGTCTTGCCGCTGATCGCGCTGCGGAGGAAGCTCGTCGACGCGCTTGGGATGACGAACACGCACGTGAGCTCGATGAGGAACGTCGTCTCGAAGAAGCCGAAGACGCTCGACGTGAACAAGCCGCTGATGATATCAGACGAGCGGTCGATGATGAGCGTGCTCGACTCGAGCGTGAAGAAGCCGATCGTCAAGCCCAAGAGGAGCGGCGACGTGAAGACGCTGTGCGCAGACTTCTCGATATGGAAGAAGATGAAGCTAGACGTCGCGATGACGAAGATAAGCGACGTCGTGACGCGGAAGCAGACATCAATAACCTCAAAAATGCCATCATCGCGTTTGAAAACGAGATCAAGGATCGACGTAATGCTGCTGAAAACGATGCCGCTCGCAGAAAGCAAGATATGGAAGCCGCGTTGAAGGCAGAAGAAATTCGTGCGGCGAACGCCCAAGCCTCCATGCGAGCCGCAGCCAAGGCTGAGGCTGACAGACGCAATTCTGAAGACGATGATCTCGCTGAGAAGCGCCGCGCTCTTGAAGAGTTCAAGCAACTCGGAATCAGACTCAAGGATACTGAGGAGAACCGTCGTCAGAAGTACATTCAAGAGCTTGCGCGCATCAATGCTGAAGAGCAGAGACGCCTCGCTGCGGCTGAAGCAAAGCACAAGACGCAGCTTGAAGAAATTAAGCTGCTTGAAGAAGCAGAAAAGCGCAAAATCGCGGATGAAGATCAACGTCGCTCCCGTGCTGAGGCACAAGCGGCGGCGGCTGAAGACGCTGAGCAAAAGAAGAGGCAAGCCGAGGATGACCGTCGACGCGCCTACGACGACGCCACCCGCGCGGCACGCGAGGCTGAAGATCGTCTTCGCGCCGAAGAAGACAACCGTCGACGCGAGAATGAGCTCCATGAGGAAGAGCTCGCGCGCGAGGAAAAAGCCAAGCAGGAGGAAGAGCAACGTCGCCAGGAGGAGCAAGACAAGGCTAACGTCATCTTCAACTCTCAAGAGGGCCTGAGGCGCACCATGGAAGATTCGCGAAGAATCGATTACATGGTTGGTAAGGAGGAATTCAAGACCAAGGAGCAGCTGCAACGTGAAGCTGAGGAAGCTCGACGAATGAAGGCAAAGCAAGATCTTCTCGACGCTGCCGAGGCTGAACGTAAAAAGCGTGAGGCAGAAGAGCAACGACGTCGTGAGGCTGACGCTGCTGCTGCCTTGGCCGCTCGAAAGGAAGCTGAAAGAATTGAGGCCGAGAACCGTCGACGTGAGACTGCGGATAAAGCTCTTCGTGAGATGGATCAAGCCGAACAGCGTCTGCGTGTGGAAGCTGAGAACAAGCGTCGCACTCAAGAGGCGGAGGGTCGAATGAGGCAAGAGGCGTTGGAGCGTGCTATCCAGCAAGAAAAAGAACGCCAAATTCGTGCTCAAGATGAACTTCGTAGACGTCACGAAGAAGAGGCGCGTGTCCGAACTCGTGAAGATCAGCGCCGCGCGGACTGGGAGCGCGAAGCTGCGCGCCGTGAGGCGGAAGAACAAGCTCGTCGTGAGAAGGAGGACAGCAGAGCTGCTGCTGCCGAAGAAGCGATGCGTCTTGCTGCAGAAGCAGAACGGCAGAAGATCGCCGAAGAAGACGCTCGTCGTAGTGCGGAGGAAGAGCGCATCAGCAAGATGCGTTCTGATGAAGAATCTGCGTGGGCGTCTGAGCTTGCTCGTCGTGAAGCCTTCAAGTCTGAGCTTGAGGCGAAACAAAGAGCTGAAGACGACCTTCGCGCTCAAGAAGAGCGACGACGTGTTGAGCACGCGACCGAAGTTGACCGTAAACGGCAAGAAATCGATGATTTCATCCGAGAATTGGAACGCCGTCGACGTGAAGCCGACGCTGCTGCCAAGGCTGAACTCGAAGCTGAAGCTCAACGTGTGCGAGACTTCCGAAAGGAGCGCGATGCCGCAATCGCCGAAGATGAACGACTTCGCGCTGAAGATGCGGCGCTGCGCTTGAGTGAGGACGCTAAGCTTTTACAAATGAGAGAAGAACTCAAGAAAATGGTTCGCGATGAAGCTGTGCGCCGTGCCGAGGAAGACGCTCGACGCAAGGCGGTCAACAAGAAAATTGAGGACCAGAAAGCTATTGACGAAGATCTCATTGCCAAGGAAGACGCTCGTCGGGATCGCTTCCGAGACGAACTCCCGGACATCCTTGATCAGTTTAGAGCTGAGCTTGAAGCACAGGAAGAGTTCTTGCGCACGCAAGAAGAGATTCGTCGCAAACAAGCTGCTGACGCCATCGCGCAGAAAGAAGCGGCAGAAAAGCAACGACGGGCTGACTTCGATGCGATGTGCGATCAGAAACAAAAGGAAATCGATGAGTTTGCGCGTAAGATCAAGGAGCTTTTCGAGAAGGAAGAGGCTCGACGTGCTGAATTCAGAAAGATGATGGAAGAGCGACAGCGCAAGGAGGATGCGCGTCGCCTCGCCGCGTCTTCTCCTCTTGCCATTGATAACATGATCCAGAACCTCTCTGCGTCGATTTCGCAGATGGAATCGCAATTGAGCGTGCTTATCCCAGAACTTCAAGCGCTAGAAAAGGCTGCTTCGCAGAATTACGAAGAATTCAAGGAGCGTCGCGCGCAATCTCAAATGTCGATTGAGCGCACTGTGACTGAAGAACAGACTCGAACCCACAACGAGGACCAACGCCACGCTGCGGTCTGTGCGGAAGCTGATGCTGCAGTGCGTGCGGAGCGTGCCCTTCGTGAGGAAGAAGATGCCCGTAGAAAAGTGGCTGAGATGCGCATCAAGCAGCTTGAAGCAGAGTTAGCAGCAATCATCGCTGAAATCGACGCGCGACGTCTCGCCTGGAACGCTGAGACCTTGAGTCGACGCGACGCGGAGATGAGCGTACGAGCGGACGAGGCTTCGCGAAGATTTTTCAATGAGTCGCTCACTGATGATATCCTTCTCGAAGAGAGCTCATCTGTGAGCTTTGAGGAATCTCGTCGCCTCGAGGCGGTGGCGGCGGCGGAGCGTGCGGAAGAGTTGCGAATCGCCACCGAACAAGCTGAAGCCGAACGCGTAGCCGCGGCAGAGCGACGCAAGAAGCTCGCGCAAGAAGAAGAAGAGAGCCGCAAGAAAGCTGCGAAGGCTGCTTCAGAGAACGCCGTGAAAGAAGCCAAAGAGATGAAGCAAAAGGCTGAAGAGGCGCGAAAAGCCAAGGAAAAAGCCGACAAGGAAGCTGCCGCCAAGGCAAAGAAAACTGAGGAAGAGGCTGCTCGAGCGCGAAAGGCTGAAGAAGAGGCTGCAAAGGCAGCCGCGAAGCGAGCTGAAGAGGAAAAGCAACGTCTTGGGAAGGAACAAGCGGAGAAGAAGAGACAAGCAGAAAAGGAAGCGGCTACAGCCAAGCGACTCGCAGAGAAGGAAGCCAAGGAACGACGCCGGGCTCAAGAGAAGGCGGAGAAGGAAGCTGCCAAGGCGAAGAAGGAAGCGGAAGACGCCAAGCGTAAGGGAGCAGAGGCGAAGAAGAAGGCAGAAGAAGAGGCCAAGCGCAAGGAGGCGGAAGCTAAGAAGAGGGCTGAAGAAGCCAAGCGCAAGGAAGCAGAGGCGAAGAAGAAGGCTGATGCCGAGGCCAAGGCTAAGGCTGACGCCCAAGCCAAGGCTAAGGCTGACGCCGAGGCCAAGGCTAAGGCTGACGCCCAAGCCAAGGCTAAGGCTGATGCCGAGGCCAAGGCTAAGGCTGATGCCGAGGCCAAGGCTAAGGCTGACGCCGAAGCTGCTGCCAAGCGTGCGGCTGACCAAGCCAAGGCTGAAGCGGCTTCTGCGCAAGAGTCCGAGTCCACTGATCGTGCGAGTAGCTTACGAAAGCGTCTTGAGCGTAGCAGCTCGAAGCAAGAGATCGAAGAAGTTGTTCTCGAACTCTCTCAAGATGAGGATCCGATTGCTGCAACGTTTGTTCTTCAAGAGGCTGAAAACTTGGAGGCGGCGGCGGCGGCCCTGGCTCAGTTGTGGCGTACGAAGGATACGCGTGGTGCGGAAGCTCTCATGGGTCTCGAACTCACTCGTGCCTCCGAGCTCATCGATGTCATGATTGAGAATCTCGGCGATAGTGAAGCCGCGATTGGATTGGTCAATATGTCTGAACCAGGTCGCATGGTTGGCGTGGCCGAATTCGTTCTCCCCTACTACCTGAGAAGCGTCGTGTACAACGGCGTTGAAATTCTTCGCTTCGTTGCCAATCGCAACATGAAGGCTGCCAAGATTATTTATGCTGGTTTAGAGATCGAAGAACAAGTGAGCATTCTTCGTCGCGCCAGTCTCGGTTTCGGCGCGCGTCCGGGTGTCGAGAAGCCCGAAGAAAAGCCCGAACCCGATGTTAAGCTCGCCGCCATCCTCTTGACGGGTCTCTCCCCATCCGTCGCTGTGGATGTGTTGCGAACTTTTAGCACCACCGGCGTCAACAAGGGTAGCGCGAAGTGGAAGCGCCGCCAAGACGTCATCGTCGAAGTCCTCGACGCGTGCAAGGACATCGGCCCCGGCGAAGACTCCATCGCCGAAGTCATTCGCGACCGACTCAACCTGTGATTCCAGCGACCGACATCACTCGCGTCGACGCGATATTGATATTTACGACAATCTTAAATAAGCACACGAGTACAAACAATTATCCGGCCCGAGCCGTCGTCGTCGCCTCTCGGCGCTTTTAAAATCTTCTCGCACCCACCTCAGGGTGCGTCGCGTCGCGTCCGGATCTTCGCGCGCGACCGCCCGACGTCCGTCAACGCGCGCGAATGTCACCACTTCGTCCGTCGCGCGACGAAAACGCACCGACAAACACTCGAGACGGCGTGCGTGACGAGATCCTCTCGTCTCACGCGAAGGTTCTAAACGCCCGCGCCGACGCCTTCGACGACTACCGGGCGTCGACGCGGGGCGCTGAGCGCGCGACGCCGACGCGAGCGCAGACGACGCTCGACGTTCTCGAACGCGAACGTGGTCGAGCGCGCGCGAGCGCGCTCGGTGAGGTCGATCACGTGACGCCTGTATTGACACCGGGAGGCGCGTTGGGGCGACGAGAGACTACTCGGACGAGTCCGTGGATCGAACGCGTGGCGTACGCGCGAGCGCATCCGTACGCGTCTCCGCCGAGGCGATTGGGTCTGTTCGACGAGTTCGTCGGCGCGAGCGGACGAGATCGTGCGTTGGGTGCAAAGGCGGCGACGACGTCGTTCGGCCGGGAGGCACGGCAAGACGCGCGTGAACCGGCGTGGAGACTGACGCCAAGCGCGTTCGGACGGACGAGGGAGACGGGTGGATTAGATAATATAACGATTGTTTATAGGGGGTACGGTGAGACGACGATGGGGGCGACGCAGAGCGCGGGGATGAGGGATGGATCGATGGAGAAGGATCGAGCGTTCGGTGGAGCGGCGACGTTTAAGCGTTTCGATCGAGTGAACATTTTCGGCGAGGCGTTGAAAAAGTACGTGAGCGTGAAGAATTGGGACGATGCGGATGGCTTATCGACGTACAAGGCGTTGATTGCGTCGTACGAAAGCGGGACGCTCGCCGGGCGCGCTCAGAGATTAGCTCTGGAGGCAAAGCGGGACGAGCGTGCCGACGCCAGGGCGAAGCCGGAGGATTCGCTCGCCGCGAAACACGCGGCGACGCTGCGTTCGATGCAAGAAACGTTGAGAATTAGGCGCGAAAAGTTGAGTCAGGCGCTCTTGTCGTCCACGGCGAGCGGATTAGAGGATCAACTGGAGCGTCTGAGCGTCGAGGCGCGCGAACACAAGGCGCGAAGAGAACGCGAAAAGGCGGCGAAAAAATTTCTGAAACCACTCACGAAGGCACAACTCGAGGCTGTGGACGACGCACTTCACGCACCATCAAGTGAAATCTTGGCGAGCGCCGCGTTCGTTGGTCAGGGCGCGTTAGAAGCCACCGGGAAAGACATCGCGACGCTGAAACGCGGCACGTGGTTAAACGACGAGGTGGCGAATTTCGCCGTCGGCCTGCTTGCCCGTCGCGAGATGCGACGCATGCCGGAGGGCGAGACGCAACCGAAAGCGCATTTCTTCAGCACATTTTTCATCAACAAGCTCTATAAACAGACTGGACGTTACGAATACTCGAACGTCCGTCGATGGACGCTGCCGAAGAAGCTCAAATACGACGTCCTCAAGTGCGAGAAGATTTACGTCCCGATTCACCAAGAGGTGCACTGGGTACTCGCCGTGATCGAAGTGAGAGAAAAAAAAATCAGTTATTACGACTCTCTCCTCGGTGAATCGAGCGTGGCGGTAAAAAGTCTCAAGCGCTGGATCGTGGATGAGGCGAAAAACAAGCTCGGTGAGGACTGGGATCCGGAGGAATGGATCGAAGACTACCCAAAGGACGTTCCTCTCCAGATGAATGGCTGCGACTGCGGAGTCTTCATGTTGAAATACGCCGAGTACCTCTCCTCCGGCGCCGAGCTCGCGTTCGACCAGAAACACATGGAATACTTCCGTAAGCGTCTCGTGTCGGACATACTAGCCGTAGGCATCCAGTGAGGACGCGAATACAATGTAATAGCTGCTGAACTACAAATACAACACTAACACTCATCCCCCTAACCGAACCACCCGTCGACGACGCCGACGCC
>MDTC01224369.1_pt1 | contig 12599 bp, 29 predicted proteins | sample 811181 | NCBI WGS metagenome assembly MDTC01 (sample SAMN05326644, study PRJNA326480) | marine metagenome | isolation source: seawater | place: Pacific Ocean: North | collected 2011 | reverse complement strand
CACGAAGTGTTTACTGACAAAGTTCGAAAGTACACTATCAGCAAACGGAGGTTCGACTCCTCCCACGTCCACTAAATAGGGGAAAAGCGAAGGAATGTTTGCGAATCAGAATACGACTGCAAGCCAGACATTGAAGTGATAGCAGTGATATTGGAGATAACAAATTAAGGTAACTCCCATCGGATGGAAAACCGTGACTGCTAATCCCCTAACTTATAAACAGGTGCGGATGCGAGTGTGGCATTGTAACCCGACCGAAAAACATACGGGCGCACCTAACAATCTACGAGGACTCAGGACGCTGAGATACATACTAGGTGAAAGGGAGTGATTATGAGCCTCCCTTCCTCGTACCTATTAACTTAAATTAAATATTATGAATAAAAAAGAATACATAAAATTAAGAATTGAAACAAAACTTATTGGCAAAATTGCGCATCATAGACTTATGGTTCGTAAAACATTTGGGCATAGGCATATAGGCGATTTTCCAGATATAGGTAGAAGTCAATGTATGCATCACGTAAACGAATTACGTGTATGGCTCAGGATAGCTCAGCTTATTGATGAGGCAAGATATAAAATGCGAAATTCATTTGCTGAACCTTATGAAACTTATTATGCAAAAGAATTAACTAAATAAATATGAAAAAAACAAAAATTATTGAAACTATAAATGGCGACTATAGGGTACTATGGCAAGAAGGTAAATATAAAGGTGGATATAAAGACTTTAATACTAAAGAAGCAGCTAAAAAATATATAACAATAAACTTATGACAATAAAAGAACTTAAACAATTTGTAGCTAATAAAAAGAAAGCTAAAACAAAAGAATGGAAAAAACAAATAGATCAGCATGGAGAATGCGATCCATTTAAAATAGATGAATACCAACAAAACTCAGATATAATTTTTGTAGGTAAAAAATATTATAAAACAAAATTTACTCATAGAAGATTATGGGAAATTACAAAGTAAACACGTACATATATGGATATTAAAAACAAAAGAATAATTAAACCTAAAGAAATATTTGATTTAGTTCAATATGAACTTAATATAGATAATTTAGCCTCAAAAACTAGAACACGGGAATTTACGCAGGCTAGATTTATATATTTTGTATTAGCTCGTAAATTTTGTAGATATGCAAGTTTAACTGCAATTGGCAGAGAAGTTAATAGAGACCACGCAACAGTTATAAATGGTTTAAAAAAATTTAATACTGAAGCTAAATATGATCCATATATGTATGATATATATGATAAAATATCTAATTTATTAGATGAGAATTATATACCTCCAGGCCGAAATGAAAAATTTGATTTGACCTTTGAGCGTATATTAAAAAGAATAGAAACATTAGAAAAACAATTAAATAAAATAACAAATGATTAAAATAAACAAAGAAACAATACACGTAAACTCCATGGCAATTAGCAAAGCAGAATATGATTATGCTAATGAAATATTAGATTTAAAGTTTAAAGATGGCAAAACTTATAGTTATATAGGTGTTGAACCTTTTACTTTCGAAGGTATGCGAAACTCTGAATCAATTGGTAAATTTATTAATAAACATATTATAAAACAAAACAAATATGAATATGCTTATAAAAAATAATTTAGATGAATTGCAATATAATCTATGGAATTTTGTTCACGATTATCAGATTGGTAACATAGCTGATATGCAAATAGATATGTCTGAAGGCATTGCTATACACAATATTATTGATGCTGCTGAAACGATAGTTTCTAATAAAGATGATATAAAAAATATATTAAATAAATAAAAAAAGTGAGTAATATAATAACTTCTATGGCCTTATCAGAACAAGAAATTGAAGTAATAGCTGAATTATTATTTCAAAAATTAATTAAACACCAGGAATCATATGAGAAGCAAACGCAAACTTTTATGGTTAATGACGAATTTGGTAACAGTACTCAAGTAACAGAAATTGAATATTATAGTTGGGAGCTACACAAACTTGAAAGACTGCTGGACACATATGTAAATAATGAAGATTATGAGAAAGCAGAAATAATTAAAAATAAAATAAGGATGTTAAAGCTTAAAATAAAAAAATTATAATGAGTAAATTAATTGTTAACTGTCCAAAATATGGTATTGAAGAATTTTTAATTAATACTGTTGTCCCATTGCATGTACAAGAAAGTGCGATTAATAATATATTAAAATACTTTAGTCCAGAAGCAACAATAGACATAAAAAAAGTATGTTAATGAAAGCAATTAAATTGTATAAACATTTTATTTCTACTAATTACGCTAATATAAAAACCAAACTAGATGATTTTAAAAAAGCTAAAAAGCAGGAAAACACAACACATAAACGCAGTTAGGGATCATATGTGGTACCTACATAATAAATTAAGTAAAAATTCATTTGAATTATCCGATTTAGAGGGTAAAGAATTAAATTTAAAAGTAAAAGAAATTCAATCTATTGGATCAAGAATGAAACAATATAGAAAACATTTAAATCTTGTATTGTTATAAATGTGACGATAGCAAATTAATTAAATAATAGTAGCAGGCTAATGTCGCATAGAAAACTCGAGTATTTTAATCGAAGACGCATCGTATACCGGCGCGATCCTATAACTGATACCCCTTCTGAAGTTTTTAGTTGGGGTAACTTTTATGAGAATGGTACGTATGAATGTTACGAGCTATTTAGATCAAAAGCAAAAATAACGTCATATAGATCGTTTAAATGGCATGTGCTTGTTATCTGGTATTTAAATAAAAATCTTACTTATGATGATATTTTAGAATTAACACACTATCTTGCGGATAAGGATAATGGATTTGTAACTATTAAATTGAACAAAACAACTATAATTAATTTAGTTGATGAGATATTTGAACAGGATTTAGATTCACCGCCTAAAAATAAAATACGCAAGATTATATTTAAAGATAGTTCAGGATTAACAACAACTGAAAAATTAAAAATTGTAGGTAGTATAATAGGCAAAAAGAAAAAAGCTGAACCACCTGATATATATGAGGCGATGCTGGGTATACATGATAGCAATAAAAAAATTACAATATCTAAAATTGCTAATGTATTAAATGTTTCGACTAGAACTATATATAGAAATATAACTTCGGAAATAAAACAAGAAAAAATATTGTTAAATGAAGAAGTATAACATACAAAACTATGTAAGATTTAAAAATGATATTGCGAGCTATGGTAATATACCTGACACGGGAGATAGTAGACAGGATTTAATTATATCACACATGAGTTTAGTTGAAACAATAGCACGAAAATTTTCTACATCGCAGCAAGCATCTGGTATTATGAGTATAAATGATTTAATACAAGAAGGTGCGATAGGTTTAATTGCTGCTGTAGATAAAATAGATTGGAATCAAATTACAGATTCAACTGAACCTCAACGCACTCTTAATAGTTTTTTAAGTAAAAGAATTAAAGGTGCAATAAGAAGGGCTATTGATATAAATAGAGGTAATATACGCATACCTGAACATAAATTAAATGATATGCGTAAAAATTCAGAGGCTGAAAAGAAAACAGTAGAAATGTTTTTTAATAGTGTTTTTTATTCTTTAGATGAAACAGATAATGAAAATAATAAATTTTTTGAAATACCTGATAATTCTAAAGATTATAATATAGACATTATGAATAAATATTTATTGTCTATTATGGAAGCCAATTTAAGTATTAAAGAATATGATGTGCTCCGTATGAGCTATGGTTTAGATTGTAATAAAATGTCAGCTAAAGAAATTGCTGATAAATTACAAATAAAAGGTACTGCATCATACGTTAGAATATCACAAATAAAAAGGGACGCAATAAATAAGTTAATCGAGAGCGTAGACCCAGCTCAAGTTATTGATTTTCTGTAAGTTTAACCATTAATACGTAATAAATATATTATGACTATTCATGAGAAATTAAGTTTAATTCAACAAGAGTTTAAGTCCAAAAAGTCACGTTTTAACTCATTCGGCAAATACAACTTCAGATCAGCCGAAGACATTCTTGAAGCACTTAAACCATTTAACAAAAAGTATAAAGTATACTTTACTGTTAATGAGAAATACCTAGGCGATGGTGTAATTGAGTCAACAGCAACTGTATTTGATGCAGATGGTGCTAACTTTATTTCAGCAACTGCGCTAGTTGGTGTAGACTTTAATCAAAAAGGAATGCAAGTACCCCAACAATTTGGGTCTGCATCTTCTTATGGTAAAAAGTATGCACTTGGGAATCTATTGCTAATTGATGATACAGCAGATTCAGATGCAACTAATACGCATAATAAATCCTCATCTAAACCTAAATTAATTAAGGGTACGGATAATTGGACAAAAGCAATTAGTTTTGTAGAATCAGGGGGAGCATTGAAAGCAATAATGAGCAAATATGATGTCTCTTCAGATGACATGTTAACACTAAAAGTACATGAGCCAAAATGAAATAATTGAAAAGCTTAGAGACGATGCCCACTACTACGGTAATTATGGTCAAAAGTTTCTTAGTAATTCTGATATTTCCGTATTACTTACAAATCCGCTCAACTTTAAAAAACCTAGTAAACCATCACCCGCTTTTTTAGTTGGAGGATATTTTCACACTTGTATACTTGAGCCTGACAAGCTTAAAAAATATAAAGTTATAGATGTTTCTACTCGTAACACAAAAGCTTACAAAGAAATATCTGGAGGTGAATTATGTTTGCTACAACACGAAGTTGATCAAATAGAAGTAATGCGAGACAAAATGCTTAACAATGAGATTATTAGTAAATTAATTACTGGTAATGTTGAGTATGAAGTTCCAGGTATTATTGAAATAGAAAATAATATGTGGAAAGGTAAGGCGGATATTATTAATCATGATGAAAAATTGATTATTGATTTGAAAACTACAAATGATATACAAGCATTTAGATATAGTGCTAAGCGTTATAATTATGATAGCCAAGCATATATTTATAGTAAGTTATTTAATTATGACTTTTTGTTTATTGTTGTAGATAAAAATACTCATCAGTTAGGATTATTTGACGTGTCTGATAAATTTTATCAAACAGGTTTAGATAAAGTACAAAAAGCAACTGATGTTTATGAATTGTTTTATAAAACAGAAAATTTTAAACCTCAAAATTATTTTATTAATCAAACACTGTAAAAATGGCAGGAATTATTAAAACTAGTATTAATTTAAGTAATATACCTAAAGATAAAATTATCGAAGGTAAAAAAGGTAAGTATTTACCTATAACAATTACTGTTAATGATGAAGTAGACCAATTTGGCAATCAAGGTCCAGTAATCGTGTCTCAAACAAAAGATGAAAGAGATGCTAAAATAGAAAAAACTTATTTAGGAAATGTACAAGTTGCATGGACTAATGGAGAATTTCCTAGTCCTCCTCCTAGAGAAGGTCAACCTTTGCCAACAACATCAGCACCAGCAAAAGAAGTAGAAGACGATTTACCATTCTAAAATGACAATAAACAATACGGAGATCAATGGGTTTTTGATTGATACATTCAATCAATACGATCTACAGATAGGAAAAAAAGAGGGCACATGTCCTCTTTGTTCTTCTGATAGAAAACCTGAAAATAGAAAGCGCAAATGTGCTTCTTATGATTGGGAACGGGGTCTTGGTACGTGTCATAATTGTAATCAAACTTTTCAATTGCATACTTATCAAAGAAAAAGTAATGCTGATAAAATTTATATTAAACCAGAAGTTAAGCCGAAAGATTTAGGAAGTAGAATAACAAAATGGTTTAATGAGCGAGGTATATCTCAGGGTACTTTAGATTCTTTAAAAGTTTCTGAAGGCCCTGAATATATGCCTCAAACCGGAAAACAAGAAAATGCTATACATTTTAATTACTATGCCGGCAATGAACTTATTAATATAAAATACCGAGATGCTAGAAAAAACTTTAAATTATATAAAGGAGCCGAAAAAATCTTTTATAATATTGATAATATTGTTGGTTATGAATATTGTATTATTGTGGAAGGTGAGATGGACGCTCTTAGTATTTATGAAGCTGGTATACCTAACGTAATATCAGTACCTAATGGGGCTACATTAAATTCAAATAATTTAGATTATTTAGATAATTGTATAGATTATTTTTCTGATAAAGAAAAGATTATTATAGCAGTTGACCAAGACGAGCCTGGCTTAGCACTTAGGGCTGAACTAATAAGAAGATTAGGTGCTGAAATATGTTATATCGCAGATTTTAATGATTGTAAAGACGCAAATGAATACTTATTAAAATATGGAAAAGAAAAATTGGTACAGTGTATTACCAAAGCAAAACCAGTACCGCTCGAAAACGTTACAACCCTCAACGACATTGAAGGAGAAATTACAGATTTTGTTGAAAATGGATTTAAAAAAGGTTTTCAAGTTGGTTTGGAAAATTTTGACGAAATTTTTTCAACATATACCGGTCAGTTTATTACTGTTACTGGCATACCTTCTTCTGGTAAGTCTGATTTTGTTGACCAAATGGTTATAGGCTATAATTCAAATTATGGTTGGAAAACAGCTTTTGCCTCACCTGAAAATGCACCTACGTTTTTGCATGCTCATAAACTAATGCGAAAGGTTTGGCAAGATATGCCACGCAAATCCGACATTGGGGGAGCAAAATGGAAATCAATAGCTGGGCATGTTAATGATAACTTTTTCTTTATAGATATGGAGCGCTATACTTTAGAATCGGTTTTAAAAAAAGGCGCAGAGTTAGTAAAAAGAAAAGGTATCAAATGCTTAGTTATTGATCCATTTAATAAAATAAGAGATATTGATGCAAAAACAGAAGATGTAAATAGATATACTATGGAATATTTAACTAAAATTGAAATATTTGCTAAAAAATATGATGTTTTAGTTATAATAGTAGCACACCCAACCAAAATGTATAAAGATGGTAATGGGAAAATTGAAGAACCAACAATGTACAATATTAAAGGAGGAGGAGAATGGTATGATGCATCGTATCACGGACTTTTAGTACATAGAGATTATGAAAATAAAACAGTTAAAGCAAAAGTTCTTAAAGTAAAGTTTCAAAACTTAGGGGAAAATGGTGCTGAAGCGTATTTTAAATGGGAACCTAAATCAGGATGTTTTATACCACATTATGAAACAGCTATAGACGATAAAATGCCATGGGAAGCGGTTTAATAAAAAAACAGAAAAAAAGATGGATGCCAAATTATTATCCAACTCCTGAAGAATATGAGGCAAGCATTTTTTGTATAAGAAACAATTTTAGAATATCTCCTTTAGGTATACACAATGAACCAGATAAATGGAGAATAGGTATAAATATTGGGCCATATAAAAAAGGGGAAAAACCTAGCATTGCTCCTCATATATATGATAAAAATACTATTTGGCCTGAATATTATAAATTTTGTAAATATTATTATGATAAATATAGAAAATGAATACAGAGAATTATTATCAGGAGTACTCTATGGCGGAGCTGAAAAACCAGATAGAACTGGCACAGGGACGAGAGCTGTCTTCGGAAGAATGCTTAGACATGATATGGCATCAGGATTTCCTATAATAACAAGTAAAAAAATATATTTTGAAAAAGCCGTTACTGAATTATTATGGATTTTATCCGGTAGGACTGATCTTGCTTATCTCCACGCCAACAACGTTAAATATTGGGATGATGATTATAATAGATCGGGTAGAACCGATGGCACATTGGGTCCCGTATATGGCAAGCAGTGGCGTAATTTTGGTGGGGTTGATCAGCTATATGAGCTTCTTAAAAAAATTAAAAAAAATCCAACATCGCGTAGAATCATTATTAACGCTTGGAATCCTGCTGAGCTTGTGGATATGGTACTTCCTCCTTGCCATTACGGTTTACAAGTGTATTGTAATAATGATGAAATGAGTTTAATGTGGCAACAAAGATCCGCCGATTTGTTTCTTGGGTTGCCTTACGATATAGTTATGTATGGTTTATTATTAGAAATGCTTGCTAAAGGCAACGGATATAAGCCAAAACAACTAATATGTAGCTTAGGTGATTGTCATTTATATAATAATCACATTGAAGCAGCCAAAATTCAGCTAGAAAGGGCTACATTTGAATTACCGCAACTAAATATATCCTTTGGGTTAACCATTAGAGAAGGGGCTGGTAATTTTATACATATTCCTACAAAGAATATGATTAAATTAAATAATTATAAACATCAAAAACCTATTAAAGCAAAATTATCAACATGAAAAAATTTATTTTAATTTTATTATTTTTACCGATCTTTACTAATGCTCAATACACTGATGCATTAAATTTTCAAAATAGTATAAGAAGTTACTATAATTTAAATCCATATACTATTAACAATGATTTGAATAGACAAGCTCAAGCTTGGGCAGAAAGAATGGCTATTACAGATGAATTTGAATTATCTTCAGATAGTTTAGGCGAAACAATATATTATTTTACAAAAACAGATTATTATAGACCTAATAATATGTTCTTAGACGCAACAATAAACTGGGTTATTGACTCTGGAGATGGCCCTTTTAACCAAACAATTTGTTCAGATTGTTCAAGTGTTGGTTATGGAATGTCTGAAAATCTTGAATATGTTTATATAGTAGCTAAATATGACAAAATTTATAACTAAAAAAACTTATTATATTTATCACATTCCTGATCAAAAAATTGGAATGACGTGTAATTTAAATAAACGCGTCGAAGGTGAACAGGGATATAAAAAAGATGAATATGAAGTTTTATTTTCATCTAGGGATGTAGATAAAACAGCCTTAATGGAAAGACAACTACAAAAGTTTTATGGTTATAAAATTGATAGACAATTATATACTAATTTAATAAAAATTAAATCAATGAAAGTTAACCCTACTGAACAAACCTCGACATTTAATTGTGAAAAACGTGATTTAGAAATAGTTTTAAATAAAAACAATGGGTTTTCATGGGACACAAGTCTTGGAGAGTTTAAAATAAATGAAGAAACAAAAGAATGGATATTAGCTAATGCTAAACCATCTATGTATAACAACGACCGCTGTTTTATTTATAATAAAGCTTATTACGAAGCTTTTTTGAATAAACCTGCTTACAATCAACTTGAACTATTTAATCTTATTAGAAGCTGGGCAAATGAGCGTGGTATATATGAAAAAGGTGATTCTAAGACACAATTAATTAAATTATATGAAGAAACTGGAGAACTTGCCAAAGCAATACTTGAAAATGATAAAGAAGGTATTATTGATGCTATTGGTGATAGCGTTGTTGTACTTACAAATCTTTCAAAATTGGTCGGCTATGATATTGAAAACTGTATTCAGTCTGCTTATGATGAAATTTCTGATAGAACTGGCAGAATGATTGATGGAACATTTGTAAAAGACACGTTATGAGAGATAAAATAATTGAACAGGTAATTAATAAAATAAAATCGCGCTCTGATGTTGGATTTAAAAAGTACGGTGTTACTCTTGAAGACGATAATCAACCACTAGACATATGGCTTAAGCATATACAAGAAGAATTAATGGATGCCGTTAATTATATTGAAAAAGCAAGAGCTGTATTGCGTGAAGAAATTGAAGAATGTTATGTAAGAGATGCGAAAGAAATATAAAAGAAAAAGAGGACCAGTACAAGCAAAAAAAATAACTTATGATGGAATTAATTTTGCATCAGGGTTAGAAAGATATATGCATATGGCCTTAAAAAAAAATAGAATAAGAGCAAAATATGAAGGTGAAACATTTGTTCTTATAAATGGATTTCATTTATCTAATGAATCATATGAAAGACAATCAAATGGAAAAGGTGAATTAGTAAACAGAGGGGGAAAAAGAATATTACCTATAAAATATACACCAGATTTTATTGGGGAAGATTTTATTATTGAAACAAAGGGTAGAGCCAATGAGTCTTTCCCAATTAGATGGAAATTATTTAAACGTTTGGTCTCTGAACAATTTCCAGATTATGTTTTATTTAAACCTCAAAATCAAAAAGAATGCGACAGGGTAATAGATATAATAAAGGAAATGCGAAAGAAGTAGCAAGAAAACATTACGCTAATCGTCAAATTGAAAAATGGATTAAATGGACGATACAAAGCAGAGGATATTTAAAATATAGTGAATTAGTGCAGCTGCACGAAGAACATAATATAAAATGTTATGGCTAGAGCAATATTATCAAATTATTTCAAAAAAACAAAAGTAAAAAGACCGGGGATTCATGCAAAAAGCAAAACATCCCAATTAAAATCTTCTAAAAATTATGTTAAACGTTATAAAGGACAAGGAAAATGAATATACCTAATTGGAACTTAAGTATTGGTTTGTATCCTGGAATAGTTATAGGAGTAAGATCTTACCCTGAAAAAGAATATATACAACACGTACTATATCTACCTTTTGTAGATTTATGTTTAGAAATAGATAGACAATAATGAGCTTATTTAAAGAAAGAATACCATATAAACCATTTGAATATCCTGAATATTATAATGAAGGATGGTTAAAACAAGCGCAAGCATTTTGGTTACATACAGAAATACCTATGTCGGGTGATGTAAAAGACTGGAATGAAAGATTAACAACCGAAGAAAAAAACTTAGTAGGCAATATACTATTAGGATTTGCTCAAACAGAATGTGCAGTATCTGATTATTGGACGCAAAAGGTTGTGGGGTGGTTTCCTAAGCATGAAATACAGCAAATGGCTATGATGTTTGGGAGTCAAGAAACAATACACGCTGTAGCTTACAGCTATTTAAACGAAACATTAGGACTTGAAAACTTTGAAGCATTTTTACATGAGCCGGCAACGGCTGATAGATTTGATAATCTCGTTAGTTACGATGGTAACGATCCCGTGGGTATTGGTAGATCGTTGGCAATATTTAGTGCCTTCGCAGAAGGAGTTAGTTTGTATTCTGCTTTTGCTGTTCTTTATAGCTTCCAATTACGTAATTTGCTCAAGGGTATTGGGCAACAAATGAAGTGGTCGGTTAGGGATGAGTCTTTACATAGTAAAATGGGTTGTCAATTATTTAGACATATGTGTAAAGAAATACCTAATTTAAAAGACGACTCAAAAGAAAATGTATTTACAGCAGCAGAAACAATGCTACGAGCAGAAGAAAAATATATCGACAAAATGTTTGAGCTCGGAGACATTGAAAATCTTAAATCCAACGATCTTAAACAATTCATTAGAAAAAGACTTAATGAAAAAATACTTGAACTTGGTTACTCGGACGTCGGGGAATACTTTAAATATGACAATGAAGCAGCAAGCAATCTTGACTGGTTCTATCATCTTACCGGGGGGCATACTCATACTGACTTTTTTGCTGTTCGCCCGACAGATTATTCAAAAGCAAATGAAGGAGAAGATTTTGAAGATATATGGTAAAAAAAAATATTATAAAGTGTAGCCAATGTGATGCTGAATTCCCAGGGGGTTTTGAATATAGAGAACACTGGGAGCAAAAACATTTTTATCCTTATTTAACTCGCGAAGGATTTGACAGTAAAAGAGCATTAAATAAAAAAATAAAATGATAAATTTAAAAGCATTAGTAAAAGAAAGAAAATTAAGCCCTGTTGAAAGGTTATCAAACAGATTAGGTTATATGGGAGCTGCTTTTATAATGATTTCGCCTTATTTATTGCCTGAAGCTATTGGGGCTGTAACATATATTGCAGGAGGAATTTTATCTTTGCCTCAAGTTTTTGTAGCAAAACAATGGAATTTAGTAATAGTTAATTTAAATGTAACATTTGGTTATTTAATTTATTTATATAATATATGAAAGAAAATAAGCTTGTAGAAATGTGGAACAGAGTAGAAACATTAGGTGCTCTTGTACAACAAATAAATATGGAAATGGCAAATCTTAGAGATCTATCTATTGGTACAATGAGTTTGCTAAAAAAATTTCCTGATTACAATAAAGCTATTGAACAATTATCAAAAGATTTAAAAGAATCAAAAAAACAAGAAAAAAAGAATGTGGAATAATAATTGGGTAAAAGGTAAAGACTATCCTGCATGGGGTGATACTGATGTTTATAAAAAAACAATATCAGGTGGCTATTTAGTAAATGGTGAATCACCTAAAGATGCTTATTTAAGGGTGTCTAAAACTGTAGCAAAACGTTTATATAAGCCTGAGCTAGCTGAAAAGTTTTTTCAATATATATGGGATGGTTGGTTATGTTTAGCTTCCCCCGTACTTTCTAATACAGGTACAGATAGGGGGTTACCTATAAGTTGTTTTGGTATTGATGTTGGAGATAGTATATATGATATAGGTACAAAAAATTTAGAAATGATGTTGCTTGCCAAGCATGGAGGCGGTGTTGGCATAGGCATCAATATGATTAGACCCGCCGGAGCTAAAATTACAGGTAATGGAACAAGTGATGGAGTGGTGCCGTTTTGCAAGATATACGATTCAACAATACTTGCCACTAATCAAGGATCTGTCAGACGAGGAGCTGCTTCAGTT
>MDTC01255289.1_pt1 | contig 12600 bp, 15 predicted proteins | sample 811181 | NCBI WGS metagenome assembly MDTC01 (sample SAMN05326644, study PRJNA326480) | marine metagenome | isolation source: seawater | place: Pacific Ocean: North | collected 2011 | reverse complement strand
TTAAAAGAATTATTGATATTGGAAAAGGTAAAGAATTACCAGAGCCAGAAATTACTAAAGACAAAACTGTTGAGCCAGAATTCATAAGACAAAATTTAAGAGTTGTTGGCAGATATAGAAGTCCGACAGAAGCAGAAGATGTTAGATTGGCTGAAATTCTAGATATTTCCTTACAACTTGGACTGCCCGAAAAAGCATTAACAGGGGTTAATTCTATTAAGATACTTAGAAATGATCTTGACGAATTTATTCGTGGTGAATACTATGAAAGTAGTGCATCTATAACGCTAGATCAACAATATTTTAATACTGAGCAAGATAGAAATTTTTTAAATTATAATGCAGCTCAAACTTTTTTACATGAAATAGCACACCACATAGACTTTACTTACAATCAAAACACTGATGGCTCTGGTATTTCTTTAGCTTTTAATTCTCCCCTTTTTGCTTTTCCTGATTTTAAAAAAGAAAATGTTAGGTTTAATGCTGGAGATCAAAAACTTCAAGATTTTTCTTTTAAAACTGGAGGAGAAGTTTTTAATGAAATATACAATCTTTATCGAGACTCTAACTTTCAAACACAAATGGAAACTTTGAGGTTAGGCAGGGGAATGTCCGAAGATCAAGCTGTCTTCAATGCAAAAATGGAGAACAAAAAATTAGGCGGGTTACTAGCTTATCCAATGAATAGTCTTTTTGTTCATGCGGATAATGCTTACACAGTTGCCGCAGTAAGGGAAAAAATAAAAAATGGAGAGATAATTTCTACAGAAGAAATTGAAAGTGCAATAGGTGACGTAGAAATATATTATAAAAACTTTGGAATGAAATCTTTACGAGTTCCCAAAACAACTTATGAAGAATCAAACTTTCCCCAGTTCTTAGCTTCTGAAATGTTTGCACAAGTTTTTTCATTGAAATATACTAATTCTGAGTTTTTTAAATTAAATGCACCAAGAACTACAAAATTAATAGAGGATATAGAAAATGCAATCAGTCTCAACACCTTTAACGAAGTTACTGTCGGATTACGAAATGCGTTTGGGTACGATAGTTCCCAGCCAGATTTTAAAATCTACAGAATCAACCAGTCTTACCTCAACACTAACAGAAGCTTTGCAGAACAGCAGGAAAGTGAAAGAGAGGGAGAAGATAATAGTGCAGATGCAACAGAATCCAGAGACGGGCAAGTTACAGGAACTAGAGAGGGAGAACGATCTAGAGAGATTACAGGCGAACAAAGCGTTTCTGAAGGTACAGGAGCTAACAGGTCTGAAAATCTAACTCCTGACAGAGATGAATCTTCGGGCCATGCCTCAGATTTTGTCCCCGCACAATACGGACCCCCAGCACACGATTTAAATCAAGAAGCTACACAAGAAATTACCGCAAGAGGAGACTCTGTTTTTTCTTTTGATGCGGGAGAAAATTACGAAAATTTAAAATATTTTAATGACGGCAGATATAAAGAAGAAACAGAATTAATAAATAAGCTTCGAGAAATTAAAGGCAACCCCGATGCTATCTTAACAGTTTATCGAGCCGCACCTACTTCAGAGTTGAGATATGGAGATTTAGTTACTTTGACTAAAGAAGATGCAGAGTTTGAAGTAGCAGAATCCAAAATTACACAAGAAGAAGTAGATAAAGCAAATAGAGAAAGAGTAAGACAAGAAGATATAGAAAAAACAGGTGCTATTGATTTACGAAAAGAAAAAAACAGAGACATTATGGATAGACTTTTTCGACCTCCAGATGTGACTCCATCTAAATTACATACTTATGAAATTAGAGCTGGAGACATTAGGTTTGATGGCAATGGCGGACTTACAAGATGGGGCTTCTTTCCTTCAACTGTCGTCAATATAAAAGGTGACAGACCAGTAAAGTTAATAAGTTCTAAAAGAAAAGATGCAAAAGAACCAACAAAGACTCAAGATCAGATTGATAAAGAAAACGCTTTGACTGATGCAATCGAAGCTGGGCAAGTTAGGAAACCGCCAGAAGGACCTCCTCCTCCGCCAAAAGGTCCAGACCCCAATGGAGAGTTTACAATACCTCAATTAGGTTTTTATAAAGACCTTGTAGAAGCTATAAATATAAAAGTTGCTAACAGATTTGGTAGACAATGGACTTTAGAAGAAAGTATGATTGAGCAGTTTGGCGAAGCTGGAATTGTTGAAAGACTACAAGAATTAGGCTTGGACCCAGACGCTAAAGACTGGAGAATTACAACTCAAACAGATATTTATCAAGGTAAGGTGAAAGATTTGCTTAGAGACTTGGCAGATGTTTATTATGAGCCAATGCTTAAGTTTTTGACCTTAAATGCTATTACTGAGACTAAATACAACCATTTTGTTTATAGCTTACACGCACCTGAAAGAAACGCATATCTACCAACTAAGTTTACAGAAAGCATAGCTGAAGCCGAAGCAGATTTACTTACCCTTGAAGCTGAAGGAAAAGGTTCAAAGCAAGATGTTATAAATGCAAAAAGAAAATTAACAACATTACAAAATAAATTAAAAAAAGCCGAAAGTGGTTCTGGAATTACAACAGAACAAGCTGTTAAAAATTTAGAAAAATATGGAGTAGAGTATAGAAATGGAGTAGCTACAGGTGTTACCACAAAAGGTAAAGCCTACTTGAATGCTTATGAAAGCTTTCATAAACCCATGATCGAATATATGAGAAAAACATATACGGACTCTGGTCTTATTACTCAAGACAAAATTTCTGATTGGAATCAAAGGTACAATTATTATGTACCTTTAAAAGGTTTTGCAGAAGATACTTTGATAGACCCTAAAACGGGCAGAGAAATAAAAAGATCAGGCACATCTAATAATCTTATAAAGTCACAAATGACTGTCTCTGGACAAATAGTTAAAAAAGCAAAAGGAAGAGAATCTTTAGCAGACTCTCCTTTACAACAGTCAGTTATAGACACAGTATCTGCACTAATACAAAGTGAAAAAAATGTAATAGTAAAAAGTATGGCTGACCTTTCAAGGGCTTTTCCAAACGATCAATTTTGGCTAGTTATAGAAGATGCAGGGCAACTAGAAAGTGTTGATGCTACTTGGGATGATGCGAAAGGTAAAAGTAGAGTAGGTTTTAAAGAAGATGGGGTTCAAAAGTATGTTGAATTGTACGATAAAAGATTAGCTCAAGGTTTTGATGATTTTGATAACACAATAACTGGCAACTTTATGAAAACCTTTAGATATGCCACTAGATATTTATCAATGGTAAACACATCTTTAGACCCTGTATTTATGATTAATAATTTTATTAGAGATGTGCAAACAGCTTATTTTAATTTATTAGCTGAAGAAGAAATTACTAGCGGTAGAGCACAAGGTTTAGAAATTTCTAAAAAATATTTTACCTCTTTAAATATTTTAAATAATTCTAAGCTACTCATTAAATTTGAAAAAAACAAAACACTTGCTAATAAAGGAATGAAAGAAGAAATGGCTGAGTTACAACGAAGCGGTGCAGAAATTAATATACAGTTAATAAAAAAACTTGGAGAAAAATACAACCTTTCATCAGAACTTGTTTTAAAAAATGCAAAAATGTTGCAGTTTAAAAAATATGGAGGAGAAACGGGATATATAGATCAAAAAAACATAGAACAAATGACTCAAGAATTTCAAACTCTCAGAGATATTTATTCGGGCTCTATAAAAGCTGCTCCAAAAAAAGTTTTAAGAGATTCATTAGCAATAGTAGAAAGATTTAATTCAGGTGTAGAAAACGCTGCAAGATTTACAGCTTTTGAAGGATATATAGAAATGATAGGCGGCATAGATGTTGCCACTCCAAAAGATTTTGAAAAGGCAGCTACCTTAGCTAAAAATTTAACTATAAACTTTAACAGAATGGGAACTATGGGACCAACTGCGAATGCAATGTATATGTTCTTTAATGCTTCAATTCAAGGCTCTGTTAATGTTGCAAGAGGATTAATAGGTAAAGAAAAATCATCTAGAAAAGTAAAAGCGGTAGCAGCATTAGGAGCTCTTGGCTCTTTACAAACTATGTGGAATATTCTTTATGCTGCAGAAGATGAAGAAGATGGTGTTAATTGGTATAAAAAAATTCCTGATTGGGAAAAACAAACAAAATTTATTTTTATGTACCCAGATATAGATTTATCTAAAGGAAAAATAACAGTTGATAAATGGGGTACAGGTTCTAAATATTATGTAATTTCAGATGATGGTGAAAGAAAATTACCTATAGGATTAGGAATACCAAAACCTTATGGCTATGCTTTATTTCACGATATTGGCAGGATAACAACAGAATATGCCTTGAGCAAAAATATTGATAATTACAATGTTTCTCTTCAACAAGCAGCAGCTGATCTAGGAGAATCTCTGCTTCACAATTATGCTCCATTAAGTTTTGGAGATAGAGATAACTTGGGTGAAACCCTTACATTAGCTGTTGCTCCTTCCGTTACTAAACCTGTTGTAAATTGGATGCAAAATAAAGACCATTTTGGCTCTCCTATTAAAACTTCTGAATCTGTTAGAGACTTAATAGGTGACACAATGCCAAGAAGCTATAATGAGTCTCGAAGAGCTTTAGGCTTTACAAAAGGACTTACTAAAACTATAAATAATCTAACTGGCGGTAATCAGTTTTATGAAGGAGCCGTTGATATAGACCCTAGAACTTTGCAATTTTTCTTGGGAGAAGCAACTGGGGGACTGGGAAGAACTTCTTTTAGATTTTACCAAGCAGGAGAAGCATTAGTTACAGGCTCCCCTTTACCTCCAACTGATATTTTAGGCTTAAGAAGAATTATTGCTGGACCAAGAGACTATGTTGATAGTGAAATCTATGAAAGAAATGTTCAAGAATTTCTCAAATTTGAAGGAGCATCAAATCAATTTGCTGATACAGATTTAGATGAAGAAAAAATGTCAGAGACTGAAGAAGAATTTGAAGAAAGAATAGGCACGGGTCTAGATGCTTTAGGTGTAGTTGGCGACAAAGAAACAAGAGAGAGTTTGTCTGATATTGATACACCATATAAAACAGCTACAAAAGAAATTAAAGAGTTAAATAAACAATTAAGAGAATTAAATTTAGAATATCAAGTAGCAGAAACTTTTGAAGAAAAAATGGAATTAGAAGCTGAGAAAAAAGAAATTCAATTAGATATTTTAGTGGTCAAAAAGAATTTCAATCAAGAATTTAACGAAGCCAAAAAAGATGTAGAAGAAGAATTAAAGGAAAATTGAAAGCAGGACAGTTAATAAACATAACCTTAAAAAGGGGAGAAAATATGAATAAAGTTCCTGTCCTGCTCGAAGGTCTAAAATTAAGATACCAGACTATTTGACACCTCACAAGCGTCATTCAAATAATCATTTGATAAATGTGCGTATCTAGTAACTATATTAAAATCAGACCAACCTCCTAAAACCTGCAAAGTATGTAAAGGAGTTCCATTTTGAACATGATGTGAAGCCCAAGTGTGTCTTAAGTCATGCCACCTATAACCTTCTAAACCTGCTTTTTTTAATGCAGCATCCCAGCCAGTGTTAGATGCCCTGCTTATTTTTCTACCAGCATAAGTAAACACATAGGGTCCTTTTCTTTCAATTGTACTTATAAGTTCCTTACATTTTTCATTTAAAGGCACACATAAAACTTTTCCATTTTTGGTTTCTGTGGCTTCAATAGCGATTTGATTTTTTTTAATTTGCTCCCATTTAAGATTGAGGCAGTTAGACATTCTGACACCTGTCAGCAGGGAGAAAATAAAAGGCTTTTTTAAATGTTCAGGGAGAAGAACATATAGCCTTTTGACATCCTCTTGCGAAAAGTAAAGTGTGTTTCGGGGACTATCTTTCACACCTTTAACAAGAGGTTTATTGTCTAACCACCCCAACTCCTCATAAGCAAAAGTTAATATTGCTCTGAAGAAACTAAGATACCTATTAACAGTTCCAGCTTTTCCTTTTATACCCGATCTTATTTCAGCTATATCTGATTTGCTTAAACTATTTAATTTTTTGTTTTCTAATAACGGGTCAAAATATTTTCTGTAAGTAAAATCATTTTTGCCGATATTCCTAAATCTGTAATATTCTTTTATTGCTTCTCTCCAAGTATTCATTTTATTATTTGTATTTCTCCTTCTGTTTCTATAACTACTCTTGCTCCGCAAGATAATAATGCTTTTTCATTGCCGCCATATTTTACAAGACTTTCACCTTTAATTTTTACTTCGTGACAGTAAGTATTATCTTTGCCTTTTTTAATTGTAATGACTGGTTCGTTCAAATTGTTTTTTTTATTTGACCTTATTTTGTGTTGATTAACATGAATGTAAGTTTTAGGCATTGTTTTGTTTTACTCTTTTAAGTCTGTTTTCTAAATTTTCTTTCTGAAAATTTTTTCTTATATTATTAATGGTTTTTTCTGATAATTTACCTGCTTCACAAGATTTAGTTTTCATTTATATTCTCCATTTTAATAACTTTTCTTTCTTCTTTTTACAAATGCTTAAAGCAATCAATGCAAATAAAATTTCCCCTTGCAGCCCAAAGACCTTGTTTTTCTGTAACTTGTTCCGAACATTCATCACAAATATATTTAACATCTTTAAATTCTCCTTTTTCAAAAATAAATAATTCCATTGTTTATATTTTTTCTATAGGATTTTTTAACACTCTGCCTACAAAATTTTCTTCATTTTGTGCAATATTGTAAAAAAGACCTTTGCCACCAAACACTTGTCTTTTTGCAGAGACTACTTTGTGCCCTGCTAATTTTAATTCCTTAACATAAAGGTCCATTTCTTTGTTTGTTGAAATATCCCCCTCTTTTGTTTGTTCCCAAGCTATTTGTTTAATTCCATTTGATAACTCAATATGTATTTTAAAACCACTATATTCCATTTTTTTCCTCTTTAGTTTCTGTTTCAATAATAGTAGTTTCTTCACTGCCGCCATTAAGAGCTTGACCAAGATCAGCAATTAATTTTTGTTTATGATCTTGTGCCACAACCAATTTATTATTTAAGTCGTTAATTTGTGTTACAACAAATTTAGTCATATTTAATAAATTTATTGACTCTTCATTAAAATCAGCTTCAAAATAATCTTTGTTGTTTAAAGTTAATAAAGGTTTTTGTTTTACTTCATCATTCATTTTTTCTCCTTTTTTGTTTTTTGTAAATTAAGAGCATCATAAAATTACAACAGATACAAATAAATGTTTATTGTTCCTTCTGTGGCAAATTAACCTTTCTATGAGGGAATATTAACTACCCTTGAGTCTCAGGTGTCACACACATTTGCCTAGATATGCCGCCAGAAGGATAGCAGCATGGAGAGAGACTCTTTCCGTCTAAATCTTTAATTCTTTTTTTGAGTACATTTATTATTTTTTTTATTTCTCCTTTTTTCTTTTCTGCTCCAATAGCTTTGACAAAATTATTCCCGTAATAATATTCAACAGATTTATATTTGTGGGGTATGTGTATAGTGCCGTCACTATATTTAGCTTGTGGTAACTCTTCCATAATACACTTCTCAATATAATAATCGCTTTCATAAGTATAGGGTGCTAAATCTATTACTTCTAAACAGTTTTTTGACTCAACAATATTTACATTGCACTTACCATAATGCCCTTCGTGCCATTTACCCGTTTCAGAAAAAATACTTTCTGCGGGAGTAGGTCTTTTACGATCATCTAACCTAGCTAAGTTGTTACATTGAGTACTACAATATAATGTTTGATTGCCCGTAAGTTCATTATCACAAACCACACATTTATATTTTTTATTTTCTTGACGTAGTTTAGCTAATTCTTTATCTAATTTAGCAATACGCTTTTTTTGTTTTTCTTTTTCTCGTTCTACTTTTTTTATTTCTCTTTTCTTGAACCTTTCCTGTTTTTCTTTATAAGCATCATATCGCTTTTCTTCTTCACGACACTTAGGTGTACAATATTTACGTTTATGACCACCAAAGTTATCTCCACACCACTCACATTCATAAGGAAAGCTTTCTTTTTTATTTTCTAGCAAAGGATAACAAAGGACAAAATTAGACATCTTATCTAGCTCTTCTCTTTCTAAAAGAATTTTTTTCTGCTTTATCTTTTTTCAACCATTCTTCAATTCCTTTTGAATATTCTTCAGGGCTTACCCTGACATCATTAAAATAAAAGCGATAGCCTTCTTCTGCTATATTTGTAGTTATTTCTTTATAGGAGCCTATGTCCTCACTTAACAACTCTTTAATTAAAAGATCAATTAAATTATTAAGGTCTTTTCTAGAAATTAATTTTTTAGTTTTGTTATTGTGATAAATATTATCTAGATGTTCTCTTTCATCATCACTTAACTCAATTGATATATTTGTTTTCAAATTATCCTCTGAGCTTTTATTTCCTGCTTTGCAAAGTCCTTGCCTATGTCTTCGTTTCTTTTAGACTCTAGTCTAAAATAATTTGTAATAAACAAGCTTTTAATTTTTACAGCTTGTTCTTTAGAAATTTCAAAATCAGAACCCCAGATAGATTCATCAAATGCAAACTGCACCATTTGCATTGTTGTCATATCTTTTAGATCAGATAATTCAGACCAATGTATTGAGCTAAGGTCTTTGTTAAAAATAAGTTCGTCTTTTTTAGTTTTCATAATTTTCTCCTTATATGATTAGTTAAAGTCTAAGTGTATCAGCTGATTACATAAATTACAAGTGAGTTATGTGACAATTGTGTGAAATCTTTTTATTGAAATGTGTTTACTGTGTATTTTTCAAATATTTTTTTAGGTATTAAACAAGCTATTTTAATTTCTGTATCACCATCGCCTATTATTTCTTGCGATCTAATATTATTAATTAATATGCACTCAAGTATTTTTTTTGGAGTGGTCCAGAAAATTTCTTTACCTGTATCGATAACCCAATAATCAGCCTCCGTGACTAACAAAGCCGATGGTTTATTAAACATAAAAAGTTCTATTAAGATGTTTCCTGTTTCTTGACTTTTGTGGTCAAATTTAACTTCTATTTTTTTTTCAACTTCAGGTACAAAAATATCATACTTAGAAAATTTTCTAGGAATAAGGACTGCTGATGGATATTTTTTTTGTATAGAGATTAAAACTTTTTTCTCTATATTTTTGCCAATAACTAAATCATCAAGAAATGCTTCTTGATTATTTTTTTTGAAGTTCCTTGAGGGCATCTTCGGACAATAAAGATTTAACAGAAACTTCGTTAAATCTATGATCTGAATCAATTATTTTTTTTTGCTATTTCAATACACCTTAGATCAGAAGCATTGACCTCAGATTGGAAAGTGGCTGCATTAACAATTACTTGCAACATATCTTTCACTTGTAGTTCGTCTATATTAGATATTTTAGAAAACTTTTTCCGCCTTTTTTCTTGTGATTCAAGTTGCCTAATTTTATAGCCTTGACCAGCATTTTTTAAATTAATTAGTTTTCTTTTGAGATCAGGATAGGAGTTCCAATTTGTAATATCTTCTTGCTCTCTTCCGCAGCTTCCACATCTTAAGTCTCCATAAGTCGTAGTGCATACTCCTCTGCAGGGTGAGCCAGATAAACTAGCTTCTCCCTGAATTGATGAGAGTCTAGCTGAATTTGCCAAACTCCTTTCTGAGTTAGTCTCCATCTAAGAGAATTCTACTTCAAAAACTGTTATTTGTATATCTTTTGTAATAAACAGAATTAAAATGGAATATCATCTTGAAATGATTCTTTTTGTGCCTCTTCTTTTTTCATTTCTTTTTTAGGGCTAAAAGAAAAACTCATAGCAGGGGCTTTTTCACTCGAACCTTGTTTTCTGGTCCAAGCATTTACAAAAAGATCAATTTTTATTCCAGTGATTTCTCCTCCACCATCTCTAACAAGATATTTTTCTATATTGTCTACAGTGTTATATCCCTTGGGGTCACTAGGCAAATTCTGCGTTGAGACAGTTATATTTGCTTGACCTTGATGTGTAGCCGAGTTTTCGTTTTTTTTCTCTGTATTGCCCCATACAGACCCTCTATTTGTGTTATCAAATTCTTTAGTCATTATTTCCTCCTATGGCTAAAAGTTTTTTTGAACTGGTTCTTTTCTTGTCTCATCATGCACATATCTTCCAATAATTGCTTTAAGACAAGAAGAAATGCTTCTTGCATAAAATTCATGGTCCCTATCGTCAATAAGACCCATTAAAATATCGTACTCAGATTCAGAAATCCTAGAAAGTACAACCTTGTTTTTGCCTTTTTGGGGCTCTTTATTATCATTCATATTACTCCTCTATTAGTTTTGTATAAATTCTTGTGTCTCCTTCTTGTCTATATTTTTCAATAGTTTCATAAGGAATATTTTCTTCTTTAACAAGATTAGAATAATTAACCCTGCCTTTTGCTTGGGTCATGTGACACCTAACTTTTCCATTTTTTGTAACCGATTCAAAAGAACCCTTGTTATCTGCAACTAATTTTTTTGCTAACTCTTTTTTTCTTTTTTCCAAAGAGTCTTTTTTTATTGCTAGTTCAGAAAGACTAACTTGTATTTCTGCAAGTTCTTCAGTTTCTGTGTTGTTGTCTACTTTTTTATATTGTATTCCTGTGCCATCTTTATCTGTGGACCATGCAGAAATATAGTTTGGGTCCTGACAAGATTTTTTATACCAGCTCATAAATTCTTTTGCTTTTGGTATATAGGTCTCAGCCCACTTTTCTTCTCTTGCTACCCACTCTTGATGATATTCTGTATCGCTATACCATTGAAAAAATAACATTTCTTCTATATCCATGCACTCCATTCCAAGCTGCATTTGATGCCAATAATTTCTTTTTTGTTCTCTGACGTTTGTACATGGTTTTGTTTGAGGACATTTAACCTCTACAGCTGAAGTCTTTCCATTTCTTCCTTTTACAAGAACTCCATCTGGGGACATTCCCATCCAGTCATATTCAGGATGTACAACAAAAGATGGCTGCACTATTTGATAACCAAGACCTTCTAAAGTTTTCAAAGCCTTGGGCTCGTTTTCTTTACCCATAGATATTGCGTAAAGTGCTCTTTGGTCAAAAGGGTCTTGCTCTAAGTCTTTCCATTCTCTATACATATCCCTACCAAGTGCTTCCCACTGATCTCCTTTTAACCAAATATTTTCTTTTGCTGCACTTGCTACTCTGGTTCCTGTGATTCTATTTGTTCTTTGTTCGTGCCACGCTTTTGAGCCTTGTACTATTTCTGACATTCAGCATTCTCCAATAATTTAGATTCTTGTTTTAATTCTTCTGCTTTAATTGAAATAACTGTTAAAGTTTCTTTATCATTAGACAGGTTAGCTGCCTTGGTATAGTTTTGTATAATTGTTGCATACTCGCTTTCATTTGCCTGTTCCATTTCCGCTAAAAAAGAATCTCCCGAATTTTTTATAGGAACAAATTCATTTGTTTGATCTTTTGTTATTGATTTTTTTTTGCTCAACTTCATTGTATTCTTCTTCAGGTTCTCCTTCAGAAAAAGGAACACAAAATGTTGTAAGAAGTGCGGTTTTATAAGCAAAACTTTTTGCTGCTTCTAAATCTTTTCCTTGTTTTGATTTTGCTTGTCCTGCATACATAACATCCTGATAGCTTCCATCTTCACAAGATATAAATCTTAAAGTGCCTGTAATTTTTGTCATAGTTACTCCACCATCAAAAGGTTTAGTCACTATTTCTAATTGCGGCTGAACTGCGGTTAATATTTTGTTAGTTCTAAATGGTTTAGAAAAAGATTCTATGACTGCATCTATAGTTCTGTAGTCATAATTGTTAAAACTGTTGTGACCATCCTTGCCAATACCTTCTTTGTGTATTGTCTTTTGCACGTTATGAAGTGCTTCATATATTTTGTTTTTACTCATTAGTTAGACCTCCGTAAAACACAATGATACATAAAAATTATTTTATTTCAAATAATTCTTTACTAATTTTTATTGGTCAGGCAAAATCTTTTCTGGAGGTCTAATGTCGCTTGAATACATAACAAAAGTTTTAACAGTAAATGTTAATCCAACACAAAAATTAATTCTTATAGTGTTGGCAAATTATTCAAATGAATTTGGAGAATCTTACCCCTCACACAGACGCTTAACACAACTTACTGGACTGTCACTTTCAGCAATAAAAGACAATCTTAAAAAACTAAGAACCCAAGGTTTGGTTGATTGGCAAAATAGGAAAAATGATAAAGACGAATACACAAGTAATTTGTATAAAATACAGGTAGGTCTAGAAAAAACCTACTGTGGGTCAGGAGATGGCTACAATACTAAAACTAATACTAAAGAAATATTTATATTAGATTTAGACAAAATAAATGATATTTTCAAGGAAGAATGCGATAAGTCTTTTTATCAGCATAGTGCTAATTCATTTAAAGCCCAGCCGAGATACAAAGAGTTAAGAGAACTTGCTAGAAAAGGTATAGTCTCGCCAAAAACGGGGGAAAAAATAAATCTTAACAGCAATGAATTCTGGGTTAAATATTTTAAGATAGCCAACTCAGAAGGGCACAGAAAATGGATTCGTTCT
>MDTC01196193.1_pt1 | contig 12600 bp, 19 predicted proteins | sample 811181 | NCBI WGS metagenome assembly MDTC01 (sample SAMN05326644, study PRJNA326480) | marine metagenome | isolation source: seawater | place: Pacific Ocean: North | collected 2011 | reverse complement strand
CGTCTGCAAACGCACATAACGGACACTAAGATGAAAGCAGGAGAGTTCATAATTCTATTAATGTTCTTTGGAGATCCAGTAAGTCTCAAAGAATTTACGGTCAGAGACGGTTTATCCGAATGTCTGAGTGCAAAGAGAACTATTGAACGTCAGATCCGTGGTGGTAAATCAAAAGAACATAAAAGCAGTTTGATACTTTCTTGCCGTAAAATGGAAGTATTGGTAGATGCAGATTATAGAATTATTGAGTTTGTAAAACCAGAAAAAGATGACATCAAGGTAAGGTAATGGTTGCAACGGCTGAAACAAATGCAAAACGTTTAGACAGAATCGAGGAGAAACTCGACAAACTTGCTGATGCTATGATTAGCATGGCAAGAGCAGAGGAGAAGATTACCGCCTTGCAAGATGATCACGACAAGATGTATGAGAGATTAAATAGGCTTTCATCAAAACTAGATGATATAGAGAAAAAGGTTGACGATAATGCTCGTACCGTGAACCTTATAAATAAGATTGTATATGCGGCTGTGGTCGCAGCCGTTGGGACGTACGTGGCCCATATGTGGATGTAAAAGGAGAAATTAATGTTTGGTAACAATCCATTTAATGAGCATAGGGCCGCTCAAAAGGTCCAAGAAGGTAAGTTTATAATCCCAGAAGAGATTCCTGCTAATGAAAAGAATGCTTTCATGGGTGCAGCTGCAGCGGCACACAAAGCAGGTAAATCACACTTCAACTTTGCTGGTAAAAAGCACAAGGTGACAATGAGTGGTGATACCGCAAAGTCAATTAACTCTGACACTCAGAAAGAAGCACTTGATCAAAAAGATTCTGGTACTGTTAAAAAGGTTGTCAAAGGTCTTAAAGGTGCGGTCAAAGCTCATGGTGCTCAGGTAAAATCTCTTGAAAAAGATCTTAAAGATGACACTCAGAAAGAAGCTGTGGTTGATACACATAAATCTGCTGACAAGAAGCCTGAAAATTATACAGATGCAGATGGTAAAATAAAAACTCGTATGGTTGCAACCAAGCGTAAGAAAAAAGCTAGTGATGGTCAGCAAGAAGGGGATATTAATATGAATCCAAAAGCTGAAGGCTCAAAGGCCGAACAAAAAGAATCACGTATCCGTAGAGCTCTTATGGATGTCCTTACGGAAGGTGACCGTGCTAAGCACTATAAAGGTGCTACAAAACCCGAAACCATGGATGATAAACTCAAAGGTAAGGGTGCTAAGGATATGGTTAATCAACCAAAAGAGGTTGATGATACCGAATATAAAGGTCACAAAGATGCTGCAGATGCTGGTAAGGTAACCAAACCAGCAAAGCAGAGAAATGGTGGTGACCAAGTTAGGTCTGGCGATCAAAAGGCCATACCTTCAGCCACACCCCTAAAAGGTATCATGGCTGCATATAAATCAATGGAGAAATAAATGGCACTTAACCCCCCAGCATGGGCAAAGAATGCAGTTGCCTCACCCGCCGGTTGGCGTGATGTAAGAACAGGTGAGCTTCTCAAGGCCCAAAAGATGACAGCACAACAGGTTGCAGAAGCAAATGGTGTAGTTGCAAAACCTGCTAAGGCTAAACCTAAGCCTAAACCTGCTATGATGACTGAGTCACCAACCACAGAAGAAGAGTATATTGATGAAATGTGGGACGGTGAAGATGAGGATTCCAAAGATTAGTAATATATAATTTTGTTATGGAAAAACTGACTGAGCAGAATTTGCTGTTGTATGCGGCAAAACATTATTATAATCCTAGGTTCTCTGACATAGAAGAGTTTAATGAGGATCTAAAACGGTTTAAATATGTTAAGCGTTTGGTGAATCGGTATCTCGATGATAAAGATTTATCCGAACGCTTAATTCTTAACCACCTGATAGTGATATTCAATGTGTTTGGAATACAAGCTTCTTTGGATATGCTACAAGTAAAGTTAGAGGATAGGCACTGGCCGGTGATAAAACCATTTTTGATATTTTTAAAGTATATCACTAATGATCAACTTGTTGGAATTAGTATGGATAGTAAGGTTATAGAGGCATTAAGGAAAATATAATGGGCATTTTAAAATCTGCAGCTGATACCGTTTATGCTTTTCGGTTTATCCGAATGCTTGTTATGCCATGGACAGAATGGGACGCATACAAAGAGGGTATCATTGATGAGAATGGAAAGCGTAACAGAAATGTTAAAATTGACTCACTTGAAAAAACCTCTGCGTATACACCTTTTATTCGGCTTGCTGCTAACATTAAACGCTTGCTCAACAAAGTTCCTGGAGGAAGCTCAAAGCTCGGTAGTTTTGCTGCAGGTTTATTTCTAATTAAAGAAAAATTAGGATTAGAGGACCATCGTCTTGCAGATATCTGCGAGAAATGTGACATTGATATCCTAGACTTTTTAAATGAAAATAGTGAATGGTTTGTTTTAGAGGATAAACAATTATCACCTGGCGTGTATAGGGTAAAGAATCCTAAACTACTCAACAAGTCTCTTGATGAGCTCTGTTATGCAAAAGACCAGATACGAATATCAGATAATTGTTACCCTGTTGGTGATGTTTTTGGAGTTGACATATATGAGGTAACTCATGTTAATACTAATCAAAACGTGTATATTACCATAAACGAGATCTATAAATGAACAAGAGGATTCCACGTAAAAAAGGGCAACCTGCTAATTCAAAAAAGCATAGTGACCTTTATACAGATGAAAATCCAAAAGGCACAATACACGGCCTTGGGTTCAAAGACGTTGCAACAGCAAAGGCTAGTGTAGCAAAAATAAAAAGTTCAGGTAAAACTCATGCTCATAAAATACAGGCTGCGATTGCCATGGAGCAAAGAGCACGAGTGATGGGTAAAACAGCAGAAGCAGCAGTTTATAGAAAGTACATCAATGCCATGAAAAAGAGAACAAAGAAAATGGAAGAGGATGGCCCTTGTTGGGACACTCATAAACAAGTCGGAATGAAGAAGAAAGGTAATCGGTTAGTTCCTAACTGTGTACCAAAAGAAGATGTACCGGCTAACAGCACAGCATCTATTCCAAATCCTGCGGATACTGCCATGGGGCCTAGATACAAGGCCAAAACAATCCATGACCGTAGGAAAAAGAAAGGTGATCCACTTTTATTGAAAAGATTCCGTGATTATTATAATGATAAAGGAATCATGTAATGAGCAGAATTAGGGACATCGCTGCCATCTTAGGTAGGTCAGAGGCTAGAAACACTGACAATAAAGCATTTATTGATAGTGCCACCAGTGTTACTATTGCCACTATCACGTCAGGAGGTGGTGGAGGTGGTTCGGGTGTTACCACGGTAAACACTCAAGCTGCATTACCATCCGCATCTGCAAATGAAGGACAAATTTACTACGTTGAAAACATAAACAAGTTTTTCTTCTCTAACGGTAACAACTGGTTCCAGAATGACCTGATCAACAATGATCCAACCTTAACCGTGACCCCTACAGGCACAATCAATCTTGCTAAAGATGGAGCGACCACAACAACATTTATTGCAATCGCTGCTGATAGTTCAAACATTTTTAACTTCAGTGTGGATTCTGACGGTAACTTTGCAGGTTTGGCAAGTGGTGTGCTTACACAAGCAGATGACTCTGCCAGATTTGTAGTTACTCCTAAAGCACAAGTAGATGCAACAACTGAAACTTCCCGTATAACGTTTAATGTTTCAGATGCAGCTGCATCAACCGTTTCGGCTTCTAGAGATCTAAGACTTGTGTTTGGCACTGAAGGGTCTAATGCTGATGGTTCGTACCAGTATGCATACGACAACGTAACATATCAGTTTAAACAGCATTCCAATGCACAAGCAGGAAATTATTATGGAAACTTTTTCAGAAAAAATCAAAAAAGTAGCAAGATTGATTTTTTAGCAGGAAGTCCATATCATCAAGTAAGTAATACTTATAATGTGGGAACAGCTGAATTTCATACATGGGTTGAAAATTCTAGAAACTGGCTCACACAAAACATTCCAAGTCCAGACGGAACTGGTGGATATTACTTTGGAGGTGCTGGGGCTATAGGAGATGATTACTCTATAGTTCAGAATGCTAATTCAGGTGGGGAACTGAAACTTTATTACTTAAACCCAAACAGAACTGGAACTTATGCTACTCTTGTCAGATCAACTGCTGCCACTAGTGCGCAATCTGGTCCTTATGGTAGTAACGGCACTTTTTATACTCAATTTGATACAGATAACCAAGGCCTTTACTGGTTCTTTGGTGATGGACAGAATGCAGCTGGAGGAACTCAAAGAGGTAAAGTATTTGTAAGAAAAAGAACAGGCTCCAACTCTACTTGGGACCTTGGAGGAATCAATCAAGAAATTACTGATCCCACTCCTCAAGATACTGGTAGATTTGGAACAACATTAAAGGCGTCAAATGATGGAATGTGGTTGGCTGTAGGTTCTGTCAAATATGGAACGAATGCTGCAAGAAGTGGATTGAGAACAGGCGGCATACATTTGTACAAAAGAAACAACCAAACAGATCAATATGTACACCAACAAACACTAACACTTAACCCCAGCGGCTCAAATGCAAGTGCCATGGGAAACAACACAAATAATTCACATGTGAATTATTCTCCAACCGTAGCTCTTGATAGTGATGGTGGCACAGTTGTTATAGGTTATCCTTATTTGCAAGGTATGACTGAAGATATGTATCCACCTGGATCAAACAGTAATCAGTATGCCGTAAGTAGTCAAGCAAACTCTGGCCTTGGTGACAATACCCAGCTTGGTATTGTTCAAGTTTGGAAAAGAGATAGTGCAAATGGTCAGGGCTCAGATGCATATTCATTACTTCAAGAAATGTGGCCTGATTCCGCATTTGGTGATAGTGCGGCTACAGGGCCTGGAGCTCATCAACCTGGCGCAGTCAATTTTAATGCCAACTGGTCTACTCACTATGGTAGTGGCTTAGATATAAGTGCAGACGGAAACACTATTATTATAGGTAGTCCTACTCGTTTTAACGGTACTTTATCTTATGCTGGTTGGATTGACATATGGTCATTGGATAGTGCCAAATATACAAATACAAGTGAGATTAGAGGTCCATCTGCAAGTTTATATAACTATGGTGGTGGAAGCGCTAATTCAGCTACCGGTCAGACTGCTGGCGCAACTATGACAGGAATTCTCGTTTTTGAGAACGGTGTAATAGTAGGCAGAACGGGCCACAGCACATCTGCATCAAGTGGATTCCATTGGTTTGATTCTGGTTATTAAGGAGAAATTATGTTATCAATATTAGGATCATTGTTAGGATTTGCGGGTTCCGCAGTTCCAGCAATCACTGATTCGTTTGCAAAGAAGGCGGATCAGAAACATGAAATTGAAAAAATTAAAGTCATGGCCGAACTTCGTGCCAAAGGGTTTGACCATGATATGAAGATGTACGAGGCGAAGGGTGCTGATGATGAGCATACTCGTTTGATTCAACACGACATCAGTATCAACAAGGGTACGGGTATCATATCTGGTTTACAGAAGTCTGTACGTCCAGTAATCACATATGCCTTCTTTGGTTTATTTGCAACTATTGAAATAACATTACTCATAGAGGCATTGGATAAAGGTACCGACTTTGCTGAAGCAATAAATTTATTATGGGATGAGGACACGAAGGCCATCTTTGCCGCTATCATATCATTCTGGTTCGGGAGTAGAGCAATTGAAAAAGCCAGAAGAAAGTGAAATAGAACATTACGTGAGAAAAATTAAGGAGCATGAGGCCAAGCGCCTCAGCTTTAATGAACGTATGGCCTACTGGAACAACTATAATAATTCCAAAAATATGTAAAAATATCACTTTACAAAGCACGTAGAATGATATATAATATCACCATCTAAAACAACACAATTATTACAAAAGGAACAAAGTCATGCAAAACCGATTTGCAGACACACGTGCGTTTTTATCCCAAACTAAATTCTACGATTCGTACTCTAGATTTAAAGATGAAGAAAGTACATATGAGACATGGGAAGAAGCAGTAGACCGTGTGCTATCAATGCACGAGAAAAATTACCAAGAACATATTGATCCATTATCAAAATACCTAGAAGAAGCCAGACTGGCCTATAAAGAGCAGCGAGTACTAGGAGCACAACGCGCCTTACAGTTTGGTGGTGAACAACTTATGAAACATCAGATGCGGATGTACAACTGCACATCATCTTACGCAGACCGTCCAGCGTTCTTTGGTGAGTTCTTTTACATCCTGCTTTGTGGTGCCGGTGCAGGGTTTTCGGTACAAACACATCACGTGGCAAAGTTACCGAAAATTCATCAGAGGACAAAACAGGCAAAAGGTTGGGTTGTTGAGGACTCTATTGAAGGTTGGGCATCAGCACTAGACGTGTTAATGTCATCTTACTTTGTAGGTGGTGGTAAACATCCAGACTATGAGGGCCGTCGTGTATTCTTCGATCTGTCACAAATTCGGCCCAAAGGTTCCAAAATATCTGGTGGATTTAAAGCACCAGGCCCAGAAGGTCTTCGTAAGGCTCTAGACAAGATTGAACATATGTTGCAAGGTCTTGTCATGGATTCAAAAGACCCGGTAACAATTAAACCGATTACTGTATATGATGCGTGTATGCATGCTGCAGATGCCGTACTGTCAGGTGGTGTCCGTCGCTCTGCTACTATCTGTCTCTTCTCTCCAGAAGATGATGAGATGATGAATGCAAAGACTGGTAATTGGTTCATGGATAACCCACAGCGTGGTCGTAGTAATAACTCTGCTGTGATTGTCCGTGATGAAGCAACTCCAGAGATGTTTGCAAAGATTATGGATTCTGTTAAGTCGTTCGGCGAACCAGGGTTCTACTTTACAACGTCTAAGGAACACACAACTAATCCTTGTGTGGAGATTGGTATGTTCCCACAGTATAAAGGTGAATCAGGTTGGCAGGGGTGTAACCTCACTGAAATCAATGGGGGCATGTGTGTTACCGAGGAAGACTTCTATAAGGCCTGTAGAGCAGCGTCTATCCTCGGTACCCTACAGGCTGGATATACTGACTTTAAATTTATCTCAGATGTGTCCAAAAAAATCTTTGACCGTGAAGCCTTACTTGGTGTATCTATTACAGGATGGATGAACAACCCTAATATTCTTTTTGATACTAAGATCCTTAGGAAAGGAGCTAATATTGTCAAGAAAGTTAATAAAGAAGTTGCCGCCATTATTGGTATTAATCCTGCTGCTAGGACTACTTGCGTTAAGCCAAGTGGTAATGCTTCCGTACTATTGCAAACTGCTTCAGGTATTCATGCCGAACATTCTCCAATGTATATAAGAAACATACAGATGAATAAGGAATCGGAAATCACACAAGCAATTGCAAAGACAAATCCATTTATGGTTGAGGAATCCGTGTGGTCTGCAAATGGTACCGATCTCGTGGTATCATTCCCAATTGTGCCAAAGAATGGTTCTATGTTTAAGGATGACCTTTATGGTGTTAAACACCTTGAAATGGTCAAGAAGGCACAAAAGAATTGGGTAGTGGAAGGCACTAACGAAGAACTGTGTGCAGACGAGGGTATTCGCCACAACGTGTCAAACACAATCATTGTTGATGATTGGGACGATGTAGAGAAATATGTATTTGAAAACAGATATTCCTTCTCTGGTATTTCATTCTTGTCACCAACAGGAGATAAAGACTATAACCAAGCACCAAACACAGAGGTCATCACAGCAGATGACATGGTAATGAAATATGACCAAGGTGCAATCTTTGCATCAGGTATGGTTGTGGATGCCATGAAAATCTTTGACAACTTATGGACCGCTTGTGCAACTGCACAGGGTATGGGAGAAAACTTGGAAGTTGAATCATCCGAAAACTCAGCAAAGAAAGACTGGGTCCGTAGGTTTGAAAGGTTTGCAGAAAACTATCTTGACGGTGATATGAAGAAAACAGAGTATTGTCTAAAAGATGCATTCTTGCTACATAAATGGAACAAGATACAAAAGAACCTACAACCTGTGGATTGGTCAAATGACCTAACAGAAAAAGTATACACAGATGTCGATACACTTGCAGCGGCCGCTTGTGCGGGTGGAGCCTGTGAAATTGATTTCTAGTCCATGTGTAAAAATTTGCACACTGGTAGATAAAATATGTATCGGTTGTGGTAGAACTCAAAAAGAAATTGGAGAGTGGCTCACCGCAACCGATCAAAGAAAAAAAGAGATAAAGGAATCAAGTGGAAAACGAATATCAAATCGAGTGTGAGGAGTGTGACACGATAAGTATCGTGCTGCTTGATAATGGAGGTAGGGTAGAGTTCTGCCCTTGTTGTGGTAGAAGAGCAGAGGCTGAAGATATATCTGAAAAAGATATATAACTAAATGTGGACATATAATGGATCTGAATACAATGAAACCCCTGAGGAATACCAGGGATTCGTATATATCATCACAGAATTGGATTCAGGCAAGAAGTATCTTGGTAAAAAGAACTTCTGGCGGCCGAAGGTACTACCAAAAAATTCAAAACGATCTAGGAGAATGCGCACTCGAGTCGAGAGCGACTGGAGAGGATATTATGGCTCTAGTAAAGAACTTCAAGTACTCGTTGAACAACGAGGGGGAGATAATTACAAAAGAGAAATCATTAGACTCTGCCGAACCAAAGGAGAAATGTCTTACTATGAGGCAAAAGCTCAGTTCGATAATGACGTCCTTCTTTCCGATGAGTGGTTCAATAACTTCATAGGCTGTAAAATACACGCCAGGCATATAAAATAATTATTTACATTTACCTCATTTTGTGATATAATACTAATAATGGAGGGTTAAATGGATAACCAATTGAGACAACTATACTATGAGTTCAACCTGTTGGCCCAAGCCAAAGACAAGGTTGCCTTTTTAAAAGATCCCAACAATATAAGAATTATTGAACGATATAATATCAATCGTGAAAAGTTGATTCATATGTGGGAATGGATAGCAGGGATGCGCACTGATGATTATCGTGGACTATAGTGGCGTTGCCATTGCAACGGTTGCTATAAATAAAGTAAATGATGAGGATATGCTACGGCATATGATTATTAACTCACTCCGTATGTATCGTACTATGTACAAAAAAGATTTCGGAGAACTCGTACTTGCATGTGACGGTAAAAACAACTGGCGCCGTAACTACTATCCGCAGTACAAAGCCAACCGCAAGAAAGGCCGTGAGGAATCGGACTTTGATTGGGCCGAGGCTTTCCGTATTGTAAATAAGGTTCGAGAAGAATTACGTGAAAACTTTCCATACAAAGTTATACACATTGATGAGTGTGAGGCAGACGACATCATCGGCACACTATGTGAAAACTCACAAGAGTTTGGTCAGTATGAGGACATCATGATTGTGTCTGCAGACAAAGACTTTTTACAGCTGCAAAGATACAAGAACGTCCGACAGTACTCACCGTTGCTTAAAAAAGAGTATCATGAGGACAACCCTGTGGCCAATCTGACAGAGAAGATTCTGACCGGTGATGCAGGTGACGGTGTTCCAAATGTGTTATCACATGATGATGTTTTTGTGAACGGTGAACGCCAGACACCATTGTCTCGTAAAAAGAAAGATGCCATACTTGAGGACTTGGCAGAAGGTGAGTTACTCTATGCCGCATCTTGGTACCGTAACTATCAGAGAAACGAGAAACTCATTGACTTAACCCAAACGCCTGAGAGACTTAAAAAACAAATTATTGATGAATTTAATTCTCAGAACCAGTGGCCTAATAAAAGTAAGGTGTTTCCTTACCTTATAAATAATAACATGAAGCTAATGATTGAATCCGTTGAGGAATTGATATGAATAAGTATTTGTTTGAGGTCATGCAAGAAGTTGCAAAGGCCAAGAAAAAAACCGATAAGGTTAGTATTCTGAAACAGAATGAAAGTTGGGCCCTAAAGGATGTTATCCGTGGGTCTATGGACAAAACAGTAAAATGGTCTCTTCCAGATGGTGAACCACCATACACACCTGCTGAAATTCATAATCACCCTACAGATCTAAGAAGGCAAAACGTCAAGTTTAAGTTCTTTGTACAAGGTATGTTTATGGATACTCCTAAATTTAAAAAGGAGAGGATGTTTCTTGAAATGATCGAAGGTGTACATCCAGAAGATGCCAAACTTGTTATCGGTATGATTAACAAGAAAACGCCGAAGGGAATCACTCGAGCAGTTGTTGAAGAAGCCTACCCAGGTCTACTGCAAGACTAATACTCTTTACTTAATTTTAACACTAATCAGAGTGTGCACTATTCGTGTACGCTCTTTTCTTATAGGAAAAACACCAATGGTATTTGCTCAAATCGAACGTTTGAAAAAAGACTCTAATGAACTCGACATTTATGCCAAGAAACTAGAAAAGAAGGGACATACCCAACGAGCACAAAAGATAAAAAGAAAACGAGACTTCGTATTACGAGCTTTATCGGAGGTGACTGGCACTCCACAGACCAGTTAAACTTATTGTTGGCGATAATAACACTTTACAATACCCGGTTTGTGTGATATAATATTTAAATATTATCGGGAAGGGTAGAGGTACTAGATTATGAATATTTTTATATTGGACAAAGACCCCACTATTGCAGCTCAATTACAATGTGATAAACATGTTGTAAAGATGATTGTAGAATCTGCACAAATGTTATCAACGGCTCATCGGATGTTGGACGGTATCAAGATAAAAAAGCCGTCCAAGTCTGGTAAACGGATGGTTGATTACTATGACCTATTCGAAGGTCCGTATAATGACCTAGAAGCCGAATTGATATATATGAAGGCGGTTCACCATAACCATCCTTGTACACAATGGACCCGTGAGTCAGCCGCAAATTACAAATGGCTATGGAATCATCTATATGCATTATGCAAAGAATACACTTATCGGTATGACAAGATACACAAGACCGAACGTAAACAGTTATGGCCTCTTCAGTCTACACCTAGGTGCATACCAGATATCGGACAGACACAATTCAGACTTGCTATGAAACACCAACCACAATGTATGTTTCCGAACGACCCTGTAAAATCTTATAAATTATATTATCAGACCAAACAGAATGATTTCAAGATGGTATGGACAGGTCGTGATGTACCTGATTGGTTTGTTTGGAATAAACAACAAGCAGCGTAGGATAAAATGCCAACATATACTCTTAGAGATACCAAGACCAATAAGACTTGGGATGTAAAATGCTCCTGGGATGAACTACAAGTAATACTGGACGAGATGCCAGATGTTGTAAAAGATTTGTCCACACCAAACTTTGCTGGTAACACAATGTCCAATCTACGTAGAGCAGGTAGTGAATGGAATGATCACCTTACCAAGATTAAAAAGGCTTCTGGTTCTGGCAACACAATCAAAACATGAGACGAGGAAAAAAGAAAACAAAGTCCGAGTATATAAAAATTAGGATTGGACAGCTAAGAGAAGATGCAAATAAAGCACATGATGATTATGACAGAAAATGGTATTACAGACTGATACAAGAATTGAAATGGGTTGACGAGCATGAGTAAGGCAACAGCAAAACTCGAGGATCTATACAGCTATGAACCACAAACAGAAAACCAAAAGAAAGCCTATGATGCATGGGATGATGGAGACAATCTCGTCCTTACTGGTTCTGCTGGTACTGGTAAGACTTTTATTGCATTATACTTGGCACTGGAATCGGTTCTCGAGCGAGAGACGCATTATAATAAATGTATTATTGTCAGGTCGGTTGTACCAACGAGAGACATGGGTTACCTACCAGGAACGGTAGAAGAAAAGAAAGAAGTATTTGAAACACCTTACAAGGCTATCTGTCATGAGTTATTTAATGATAATGCAGCCTACAATAAAATGATAAATAACCATGTAATAGAGTTCACTACAACATCGTTCATTCGGGGACTTACGATTGATAACTCTATTATAATCGTGGACGAGATGCAGAATCTCAACTTCCACGAGCTTGATTCTGTTATCACACGGGTAGGAGAAAACTGCAGAATCATATTCAGTGGAGACTATCATCAGTCTGATTTTAAAGATCCGGCTGAACGTGATGGAATTCAGAGATTCTTGCGAGTCATCGAGCAACTAAAGAACTTTAGTGTGATTACTTTTGGTTGGGAAGACATTGTGAGATCAGACTTTCTTCGTGATTATATCATGACCAAGGAAATGTTAGGAATGAAATGATGAACATATTAAGATGGATTATCGTGGGGATATTACTTACTGGCTGTCAAACTACAAAGGCAGAGCAGACAGATGTGATAGAAACTGTACAGATACAAACAGAGGAACCTAAAAACTTTGGGGGACCAAAAGCACAACTGTATAGTAAACCTGTGCTTTGTGCACCTACGTTAGAAGAAGCGATGGAAATGCTATCTCAGATAAAAGAGGATGGTATGAAACCATTAATGTATTTCCGTGGTAACTCATTTAACGGCGATGGATCCAAGTTTATGTCTGACTTCTTTATTCTATATGATCCAGAAGAT
>MDTC01119380.1_pt1 | contig 12601 bp, 16 predicted proteins | sample 811181 | NCBI WGS metagenome assembly MDTC01 (sample SAMN05326644, study PRJNA326480) | marine metagenome | isolation source: seawater | place: Pacific Ocean: North | collected 2011 | reverse complement strand
TCATGGTGTTGTATAACCCTCTGACATAGTTATAACACCTTCAAGGTAGTACTCTCGCAATCCGTTTGAGTCTTCAAGCATTACATCGTAAGAAAGTGTATTAGTTTCAAAAGTAGCAGTCTGTGTATCAGTTAAAGCAATATCAACAGTGCCAGTAACTCTATTAGTGTAAGTAATTGCAAAATCACCATATTTTATATTTCTACCCTCATCCCAACATTGAGCATAAACAGTATATCCAGTTAAATTTATTGCATTATTATCTGAGTCTTTAAAAACAAGTTGCAAAGAAAAATCTGCTCTCCTTTGCACAGTCATATTGTATGTTCCTGGTTGTATTGACATTTTATGTGTAAGGTGATGTACCTAGAATACTGCTATCCCATTGATTTTTCAAATCATCTACAGAAGTTGCATTTGTAATTGCACTAGCAGCAGGGGCATCTCTTAATGCTTGCTTTTTAGTAATAATTTCTGTTGTACTCGCTGATGTTTCTGTAGCACGTTGATAATCAATATCGAGTTTTTGTAGTAAAGGTTCTCTAGCAGATCTTATATTTATTTTATGGATAGTTTTCGCAGCATCCATATCATAAGAAAGTTTACTATTCATAATGATGCCCAATAAGCGGTATCTCCAATTCCTGTACCATCAGGTGAACTAAAGTCTGCTCTCCAAGCACTTCTAAAATTTCCATCAGGTAATTCTGTCACATCTACAACTATGTAAGATTTCCCTGCTGGTACATCTTTTTTACACACATCTTCAAATGGTATTTCTCCAGATGGTATTAAAACACTTATACCCCCTGTTTCATTTGGATAAAGAATACGTCTAGTTTCTGCCATAATTTTTTTCTCCTATTTTAAGCAAAACATACAACATTTACACTATTTTTATCAAGAACATGACCTGAATTTTGTGCAGAGCAAATTCTTACTCTTACACTACCTGTACCTGCACCACTTGTATTTTCTAAATAAAGGGTACAGTGATTGTTATTTGTAAATCTATCAAGATCAATCATCCCTGCTGTTGTAGCACCAGAAGGTAAAGAACTTGTAAAATTAATTGTAAAATTACCTTCGCTATTGTCAGTTATAGAACTTACGTTAAAACTACGTCTGATACTTGTATAATTATCACCAGCATTTCCTCCTCTATAGCTATCAAAGTTTACACTCATTCTGACTAATCGCCCTGCTGCTGTTTCAGAGTTTTGATTATTTTTAAATACAGGTGAGGCTGTGGTTCTACTTTTATAATTACTTGATTCTGTGTTAGTAGAAACAACTCTAGTAATTGTTGCATCATCTATTCCAGTTATATCTGTATTACCATCTCCATTAATATTTCCATTAGCGGTAATATTTTGTGAAACTGTTAAACCACCATTTACTGAAAGTCCTGTTAATGTGCCAACAGAAGTTAAGCTAGACGCAGTAACTCCACTTGCTAATGTATTGCCAGTTAAAGCAGAGGCAGCCCCAGAAAAAGTAGATACTGTTGCAAAAGATAATACTCCACTACCATTTGTTTGCAAAAACTGACCAGAACTTCCATCATTCGGAGGCAAAGTAAGAGTATAACTACTACCTAAACTATTTAAAGATTTTATTGAAACTGTATTTGTACCATTATTAGACGCTTCTCTTAATACTAAAGATCTTGAAGCACTAGAATCTCCAAGAATAGTTAAGCCACTTGAATCTACCTGTAATTTTTGTGTACCAGCAGTAGAAAATCCTATTGTGTTTGCTCCTGATCTATAAAGACCAGTGTCTGTATCTCCATCAAAACTTAGTGCTGGACTGCTTGCTCCAGAACTATCATCAGCTAAAAGCTGACCTGTCATAGTACCGCCTGATCTAAGCAATAAACCTAAGTTTGCTGAATCAACAGGGCCAATAGTGGTAAAGCCATTATTTGATGAATTTCTTATTTTTAAATTATTATTATCTGCCGTATCAACATATGGCATAAATGATTCTGTATTTGTTGGATCAGAACCACCACTATTAAGAGTTTTTATTGCATCAAAGACAGCATTAAGGTCACTTCTAACTGAAGCTCCAGAAGCATTAGCTATATTGTAATCTGCTACTTGGCTCATTTAGAAAACACTTTTCTCCATATTACACCCCTTTACCATAACCGACAGCTTGGAATGTGAAAGTTCTATCAACAAAACTAGAACCATTTTTAATACTTACAGTAAATCCTGTACCAGAAATATTGGTTACAGTAAAGAAATCTCCTGATTGAGCATTTTGTACTGTTATTCCAACAGAAGGTAAGAAAGCATTTGCTCCTCCTAAAGAGGAAGTACCAACAAAAAATGGAGTTCCAAATGTAACAGTTTTTGCTGACGTTCCAGATTGTTGTGCTGCTGTAGAGGTGCTACCTCCTGTTTGATAATTTAGTTCTGTTCTTGATTGAAACTCTGCTCTATAACCTGCTTGCTGTACGTTCATATTTTGTGAAACATTAGTTGTTTCTAAAACTAATTTAAATTTAAATCTTCTTCCCTTAAATGTTCCATTAGCAAAATTATTAAAACCTCCAAAAGATCCTGATGCTGCTTGTGATGTAGCTACTTGTATCTGAGTATTAGCTTCATCTGCTGCTTGACCATCAAAATTATTATCAATAGCATAATCATCCCAAAAAGATCCACTTGGAATTATAGTTTCTATATCTGTACCAATAACAAAACCAACAGAACGTATTACTCTTCTTAAATCAAGAGAAAATACAGCACCTAAATCTAAAATATCTTTAAAGGCATATTCTCCTGTTAAATTTGTAGCTGGATTGGTAAGTTGTAATGCACTGGTTGTACTATTAAATGTTGTATTTGTATCAACACCTTGAAATGGTGGACTATCTAAATCTTCTCTGTCTTGCAATATAACCTGAGTATCAATTAAATCAGGCAGATCCATTATGATACTGGTTTCTCCTAAACTAAATCTACCTCCATCGTCTTGGAATTTTAGAATATATTCGCCTTCTAAAGCTGGCACTACTGCGTCTGTAGTGTTCCCTGCAAGTGCAGTTATCAAATCTACTGAGTTTTGGAATGTACCACTTCCATCAGTTAAATTACTATGTCTTACATAAACTCTACCTCCATGAATAACGTCAGCATCAGTTGATTTGTTCCATCTAAGTCTTATTAATTTATTAGTAATTGGCTCTATAGATAAATTTGCAACATTGCTAGGAGGTGTTGTTTTACCTTGTGCATTAAAAGTAAGATCTGTTGAGGTTGAAGATAAAATTAATGCAGCATTATAAGAAAAAACTTTAAATTCATATACACCAGCCTCAGTATTCAATAATTCAAAATCAGGTCTAAACAAAATTTCACTTACCCAGTTTGTATTATTAAATCTGTATTGCAATAGATATTGGTTTACACCTGTTACTGAAACCCAAGAGACTATAAGTTTTGTGATTGCAAGAGCATTAACTATAATAGTGCGTTCTGATGCTTGTAAATTACTTGGAGGATTTTTAGGTTGATTTAATAATGATATATTTCTTGCTGGCAAACTAATACCAGATTCTATATTTGCATATTTACCAGCCACATAAGTTAATGCTGTTATTGAATAATTAATACCATCCTGTTCTTCTACTGTTATCACTCTGAAAGTTTGACCTACTAAAGAATCACTTTCTAGTAACCAAATCGTATTAACATTAGGTGTGGTTGATAGCGCAGAACTAAGAGTAACGACAAGTCCTGATATACCTGTAATGGTTTTTGTCTCTACTGAGCCGTCAGGCATAATTACACTTATTTTTTGATTACTACCACCAAAAGTATCTAGACCTTGCTTATCATCTACTGTTATCTGAGTTGTAGTTGCAGCAGCTACTCTGCCTGATCTTCTATCTCCACCACGAACAGGATCATTGACAGTTATTACAGAACCCGGTCTAACTATAGCTCCAGCATCCATTGAGGTAGAAAAGCTTATGACTTCTGATTCCTGTTGTTCACTAAATAGTATTGCCTTACCTAGTCTTTGAGCTTGCCCTCGACTTGTACAGGCAAATGCTTTAACTTGTTTAATAACTGTACCAATTTTAGATTGAGCAGTAGAATCTTCTACAATTTCAAAATCTATCTCTCTGCTATCCATATTAAAATAGCTAACACTAACAACAGAATGTCTTTGTTTTAAACTAGATCCTGTGTAATTAAATCCTTCTGACGTTACGTTTGCCAAGCTAAATAAATAACTAGGATCTGTTGGTTTATCTTGACTAATTGTTATTGAGCCAGCAGACCAAATAGCAATACATCTCATAACAGTTGCCAAGTCTTTTATTAAATCAAAAGCTTCTTTTGATGATTGAATATTTACATTGCAACTAAATCTTGCTTCCTGTCCTCCAGAACCATCAGAAACTAATTCGTTTGCATATTTACTAGCAGCTACAAAACTAAAAAGATCAAGATTTGCATCTACAATATGTGTTCCAAATCCGTACCTCTCAGTCGTTAAAAGATCCAGAAGTATCATTGAAGGGCATGAACACCAAACAGCAGCACCCATTGTTCCGTTGAATATATAATTAGCTGGATATACAATTCTACCTGTAGCATTATCAATACTTGGTGTGCCAGAACCACTAGCACCAGCACCAGGAATCCTTACCTTTACCCCACGAATACGAAAAGCACGTTTTGGTATAGAACTAAATTGCTCAGAATCTATCCTTAAATTGGTGTATGCACTATTAGGATATGTTGACGCATCATCAATAACCTCTCCAAAACTTGTCCAAGTAAAAGCATCTATAAGATTTGAAGATGTACTATCTGCTGTTACTCTTACAACTCTTATATCAACAGGAAAAGCTCCTGTTACATTGACTCTATATTCTTTTTGATAAGCATCAGCAGTACGACCTGTGATCGTATCTGAAATAACATCTGAATAACCACCAGAATTATATTGAACTTGTATTTTAAGAGAAACAGAAGAACCAACTAAATCACCATTATCTTCTGCTTTTTGTAATTGAGGAAAAGTAATAGTAACCTTTATTGCATCAACATTTGTATTTGTAATTTGTCTTGTAACAGCAGACGAAGATGACACTGTAACTCCTACTCCTGTTGTAGATTCGCTGCTAACAATTCCCGGTATTGCAGTTTGGTTAGAAGTACCAAATCTAGGAGTAAAGCCTACATTTTGAAAATTAAAATCTGCGTCTGCTGGACTAGCAGAATTAGCAGTAGATTTTAATATTGGAGTTTCGTTTAAAAATACATCTTTTAATGCTGCATTGTTATAAGCAGTAGTTCCTTTTGTTCTATTTTCTTTTGACGCTGTAGCAAAACCTTCTATTTCACCTTCTGATATAAGATCTTGAATAGTTGCAAACTGTCTACTATTTAAAGTATCAGGCGCACGATATGGGGTTGGAGGAGTAGGAGGTGGCCCACCACTTCCTCTAATACTTTTATCTGTCATGCTTGTACCTGATCCGTATCAATACCAGCCGAAATGACCACAGATCCAGTTACCACTTCCCCATATACAATAGGATGGGCAGTTCCGGCTCTCGATGTATTTTGCACCCCAGAAAAACTAAAAGATATTCTTGGATCATCTTCTGGCATCTCTGGTTTTTGCATAGGGAATAACATTTCAGAAACACCATTTAAAATTAAACCAGCACCTATAGCACTTACAGCAGTTCCTATTTTTGCAGCAAATCCAGTAACAATACCTCCTGTTAGTTCTGCTCCAGCCTTACCAAACATACCAGCACCAGGAAATAAAAAACTAGCTCCTATTAATGCTGCTCCAAGTAAAATTCTTCCAAATGGACTGTTACCACCAGCACCAGTAATTACAGGAACAATATGTATATCATCTTGACCTATAGGATTATGCAAGTCTTCTTTATCTACATCTTCTTTGCCTACTAATACCTGATAATATTTATTTGCCATATATGCTTCTAATTTTGGAAAATTAGTTACAAGAAACCTTACTGCTTCTGCTGGATTTTTTACAACAGCTTCTAATTCTTTATGACCTACAAACTCTGCAAGTTCTCCATACATTTTAACTTTCCGAAGCATAACGATACCTCTTTCCAGTACATTTTAGTAGCCATTCTGAATATGGCTCTTTACAAGATAGTCTATCGGCTAAATGATGTAAAACCATATCGCCAAGAAAAATAGCTACATGATTTAAAGTTGGGTGCATTATTGACATTAGTAATACATCGCCTATTTCTGGTGGTTCTTCATTTCCAAGTTCTCTAAATCCTGTATCTTTTGCATATTTTTCAAACAATGGATTTTCTAAAAATTCTTGTGGTGTTATAGATCTTTCATAATCAATAAGTTCTATGTTTTTTTCTTGCTTATACCAATCACGAACTAAAGACCAACAATCAGTAACTCCCCAAACCCAAGGTCTTCCACATAATTCTGGTTTATATCCTTCTGGTTTTAACTCAGCCCATTGTTCTGTCTTTGGATTGACAATATACCAAGGTAAATTACTATCTTCACAACTAATACGATCAGCTTGACTAGGTGTTGGTGGAGTTATTGGATGACTATGAAATATAGCTAAAATCTCACCTAAATTATCTGCCTTTAAATAATCTTCTGGATCTAAAATAAAACATTGATGATTTGTCATTGCAAGATTATTGCAAGGATAATACCTTTCTTTGCCTTTTACATTTAACAAAAGGCCAACTGCTTCTTTTGGATCTTGGTCTTTCGCATGAACCAATGCTGCATCTTTCCAACTCATTGGGCAAATGTACCGATAGAAGGAAATATGGATCTAGTACATTGACGTTTTGGTGATCTTATTCCAGCAAGGTCAAAAACTGCTGCAAGTTCCCATGAAACTACTTCTCTGTTTTCTGCTGCTTTACGATCTATGTAATAAATTTCTTGTGGAAATTCTGCTGTATTGTCAGGAGTGCCAAAAGGATTTGTAGCACCAGAAAAATTTGCTGCATCTATAAATCTTGCCATTGTTCTAATCCTTACAACTTTTGCACCTGTCAAATCATTACCAGCAGTTGTTTGGTTTACTGTTAATAATATTGCAGAAATAGATGGCGAACCCATATTACTTACTGTCAAAGTAGGTCTTGGCAACTGTCCACGTTGATAAGCAAAACCTGTAGCTTGTACTGGGAATCTTAAATAATCATTACCAGCCCATACAATTTTTCCGTTTGCATTTAAGTTTGTACCAGCATGAAATCTATAAACAGTTGTCGCACCATGCAAAGTATTATCTAAAGTCAACGTAAACAATTCAATAATTGCTGACGGATTTATTTTTTGTATATCACTAAATACAGGATCAGTACTCATGCTGGCTCAAATACTTCTCTAAATGTAGCGTTAATATCTGCAAGATTAGCCACGTTTATTGTTTTAGTCCATTTGTCACAAACAAATTTACTTGATCCTGTCTTGGTGATTGATACGTTACCACTTGTTGTAGCTCCACTAGCTGCGGTAACAACAAAAACATTTGCATTAGTTATTGAAGAGACAATATAAGTAGCATCCGCAGAAGAGCCAGAAGTAAAATCAACGACTATAGAATCCCCTGCAAACAATCTATGATTTGTAATAGTGATAGTAATAACTGTTGCGTTTTGTGTGTATGTCCCTGTTTTTGTGAAACTTTCTCTTGGTGGAGCATAATCAAAACTAGCTTTATCAAAAGCTCTTTCATTTAAAAAATAATCAATAATATCAGCCTGATCTTCAGTAATATTTTTCCAATTTAAATTATATTGTCTTGGGTTTTGATGATTTGGGATGCCAAAAATTAAACGATGCTCATAACCATCAGCAAAACGCACTACTTTACCTATAGGTTCTTGATCTTTTTTAACGCTGAACGAGGGTTCAATATCTGGAAAAGTAGCCATTAACTAAGTAAACCTCCCGGTCTTTGTTGCGATATAAGTTCTGATTGTATAGCAGCAGCTAAAGCTCTACCAAACTGTTCTGATTGCTGAGAATCACCTTGAACAGAACTTCCAGAAGCGTCTACATTTACCACAATATTACCAACTCCTCCAGAACTTTGCACTCCAAGTTTTCCGTTAGATCCACGCTTCAGAGGCATAACAGCTTCTGGACCTGCTTCGCCCATAAGTCCCATACCGTTTGCCATTGGGAATAATGTTGGTTTATTTACTATGCCTCCCATTGCATAAGGTACGATTTTGTTACTAGCAAAGACGTTTCCATTTGCACTTTTCACTAACTCACCATTATTCACAACACCGCCAGTAGCTAAATTAGGAAACAAAAAATTAAATAAAGGTTTAGTAACGGCTGCTCTTACTAACATTCTTGTTAAATCTGAAATAATTGATCTTGTTAAATCACTAAAGTTTAATTTTCCTGTTTCTACAAATTTAACTAAAGCATCTTCCATTCCTTGGAATGCGTTAACAAATGTCTGCTCAATATCTTTTCCAATATCATTAACACTTGTTTTAAATGCTTGTAAAGGAGTAGCTGCTTTTTTAATTGTTTTCTCAATATCAACACCTTGAAATGTAGTCAAATCTTTTCCTGTAATAGTAGGATCTTGTGTTCTGTTAATTTCCATTTGTAAAAGATCTCTAAATCTTTCGTCAAATAATTTTGCTCTCCCAAAAGCACCTAAACCTCTTTCTTTTGCTAAAAGATCAGCTTCTGATCTAGCTCTGTTAACAAGTTCTTGTCTTCGCTTATTAAAACCACCTCTTATTTGTAAAATATCCATCATCTTACCTGCTGTAATAGTTGCATTTACCATATCGGCAAGATCAGTAATAATATTCTGAATTCCAGCACCAACAGGTTGGAAGAATTCTCCAAAACTTAATTTTAATTTATCAAGTGATACTTTCATTCTTGCACCAGCGTCAGCGGTTGAATCGGCCATTGTTTTTGCTGCACTTGCATGATCATCACTTAATTTAACAACAAACTTCATAACATCATTAAGACCTACAGTTCCATCTCTCAAGTCTTTCTGTAATTGAGGTAATGTTCTGCCTGTAGCATCTGCAAACTTAACAACAGCACCAGGTAATCTTTCACCCAACTGACCTTGTAATTCTTCCGCTGATACTTTACCTTTACCGAAAATCTGTGACATCGCTCGAATCGCAGATTGTACATCTTCAGCATCTCCACCAGTTGCTTTAATAGCTTCTGAAACACCTCTAAATACAAGTTCAGCATCATCAACAGATCCACCAGCACCAATAACAGAAGCAGATAACGTAGTAAATTGTTTACTTGCTGCTTTTATAGGTACGTTTAAACCATCAGAAACAGAAGCTATAACTTTTTTTGCTTTTATAAACTCTTTATCACTTTTGGTTACCCCTTGTAGAGCTACATCTAATCTTCTAATTTCTGAGGCAAAAACAGCAGTACTACTTGCTGCTCCTGACAGATCCAATGTGCCTCCAAGAATAGCTCCAATTACTGCACCTTTTGGCCCACCTGCAAGACCTCCAACACCTGCAAGTCTTATTGCATTACTATCAATACCTGCCATTGCGGAGCCAGCAAATCCACCCAAGGCAGCTTTACCTCCTGGACCTAAAGCACCAAGAGGCCCTTTAGCTTTTTTAGATGTTTTTGTAAACTTATCAACCTCTGTTCTTGTTCTTGCAATTTCTCTAGTTAATGTTTTAAATCCTCTTGAATTTACATTAGTAACATTTCTAAGTGCTATTAATGCTCTTTCTTTTTTTCTAAATGCATCTATTGTTTTTGGTGATACTTGACTTATCTTTTGAATATTTCTAGCAAGAGACATTATCTCTTTACTAGTTTTAGGTGCAACAGACTTTTGTAAATCTTGTAATTTTTTTGACAGACCAGTAAGGTTTTTTAAACCTTTTACATCAAATTCAACAGTAAACTTACCGACCTTGCCAGCCATTATTTTTTCTCCTTATGCCATTCTGTCAAGGCTGTAGATTCCATGAGTTGTAAGCCCTCTAACATTTCTTGTCGATTACTCACATTGTAAAGGTCAAACAAACCTCCAGCAAGCAATAAAACTTCATATTTTAATCCTACTATACCTCCAAAAGACATATTCCATTGTGTTTGTAACCTTAAAAACATCATAACAATATCCCAATTCTCGTCAAAAATTTCAAAACTTTTTTCTTCGTTAGATTGTTGTTGAATTTTTATTCCAAATACTTTGGCATCATCCGCAGTATCATCAACAATTTGCTTGCTGCCAGAAGCCCAATATTTAGCAGCAGCTATTAGTTTCCCGATTGTGCATTCCCATAAAAACCTTTGTAACTATCTAAAACACCTTGAACAAAATCTACGTCATCTGAAAATTCTTTAAGAACAGGTTTGCTAAAAACTATAGGACTACCATCTTCTTCTTTTACTTCATCCCAACCAACTAATATTTTTGACAATGCATCAAACTCATCTTGCTCATCAAAACCGTTTAACTCAGTTTTTGTGAGTCTTACAAATTTAGCAATAAACTCTGTTGTTTCAAATTCCCCAGGTACTGTTTCAGAAGGTCTTTTAACTTCTACAGGCCAAGAATAAACCTTGGTCTTCTTACGGACAAATGCCATAAATACTAAATAATATATATACTTCTATACTTTAGCTAGGAAGTCAAGTGTATAGGAAAGTTAGCTCATCATTTGCTGAACTTGGAACTAATGTAAATGGAATCTCTAACATAGTTACTCCGTCCATTTCTCCATAACTTACATCACCAATATCTACTTTAGTGCTTGAAAACTTACAGATATTACCAGCAGTCGTTCCATGTGTAACTTGTATGTTACCAAGAGAAGTATCTGATAATGCAGCACTAAAATAATCTTTTTGTGCCATAGTTGGTGCTTCTATAGAAACAGAACCGTTTGCTGCTCTATCAGTAAGAAGAACTTCTTTTGTTCCTCCAACAAGTTCTCTATAAACTATTGAGTTGCCCATATCCATAGATAAACTTTGTAAAGCACCTGCATAACTTAATAATGCAAAACTACTTGTGTTTCCGTTCTTAAATATTAATGGTGTTGCCTGGTTACCATAAGTAACAGAAGGTAATGCTGTATCAGTTGGAGCATTATAAATTCCTGTAAAAGTAAAATCAAGAGTCGGGATTGAACCAACTTCTGTTGACAATGCAACATTTCCTCGACAACCAGTAACGATATGTCTTACACCATCTACGTTGTAGTGAATAGTAACAGATGAAAAACTAGCTGAGATTGGTTCGTAGGTAACACTTGTTCCAGAAGCAACAGTCTCAGATAAGCCACAAGCTTTTAATGCACTTCCATATCTTGGAGCTGTACCAGCACTTCCAGATCCAGCAAACTCAACGCTGAATGTACACTCAACTCTAGTGTTTGCTAATAGCTGTTGTGATGAACCAAGATATGGTCTTACAACATCTCTATTAACAACATCACTAGATTGTGGTGTAATACTTAGATCAGTTACTAGAACTACATCTGTTGCTGAAGGAGTAGGGTCAGTTCCGTATGAACTTTCCGCTTCAATCAGAATTACTCTCTTCCTTGTTAGTTGTGCCATCTGTAATTACCTCAGTAGAAATTTCTGCTTGTTTTGTTTGTTGAACTAGCTTACGTTCGCCAGTTTTTGGATCAAGGATGTAAGTTCCACCCTCATTTGGGATTTCATTACTCATATTAAACAATAAGGGTTGGTAGGCTTGCTTTACTATTATAAATCATGTTGTTAAACTGTTATATCCTGTTCTGTAGTCTATTTCATATTCACAAGTTATAACTCCAGATGGTTGATCTCCTTCTATAAATTCAAAGGTTTGGGTGGAAGGTCTTACATCTTTTGCTAAACCTCCAATAGTAGTATCGGTTAACATTTTTGCGTGTAAACTTTCTATAGTTCCATCCCCAATACTCTCAGGTGTTGTTCCTCTGATAACAACAACAACTCTTATTCTTAAAGTCCAATCTATTTTTAAATATGTAGAACTACTAACTGTAGGTTCATCTGTAATAGGTTCTATAACAATTGCAGGTGTTTCTCCTCTAGCTATTGGTTCAACTCTAGAACGATAAATACGATCAGCCACACCTGTAGTGTTAGCCAAGTTTGTTTTTACCGCAGCTAATATTTGTTCTCTTTTACTTGTCATATTAAACCTTACTTAATGAGATCTTACATAATGTACCATCATCTATTTTTCTAACACTTCTTACTTTATATTTCACATTACTTACTTCTATTTGTGTATCAAAAGCTAAAGAACCTAAATCACTATTTTTAACTGTAAGTTCATAATCAGTTGTAAGAACAACACCATCAGCTATTACCTCATCAGGTTGTTCTAATATTCCTTTATAAGTAGCATTGTCATAGAAAATACTCTCAGAAAAATCGCCAAAAAATACATCTAAATCTTCAGTAAATGCCATAAGAAAAAAAAGCCCTCTCTAGGAGGGCTAACTATTTAGCCGTACTTTTTAAGACCAATTAAATTGATACTAAAAGTAAATGTTGGGGATGATCCACCGATTGTTTGCACAATC
>MDTC01036885.1_pt1 | contig 12602 bp, 6 predicted proteins | sample 811181 | NCBI WGS metagenome assembly MDTC01 (sample SAMN05326644, study PRJNA326480) | marine metagenome | isolation source: seawater | place: Pacific Ocean: North | collected 2011 | reverse complement strand
TTACCTATACCTGCGTGAGATAACTGGTCTCAATACAAAGCAGGTCGTTAATTCTCTAAACAAGTTTAGGGAACACTACAGGGACTTTAGGTCCGATTGGGAAAACGGCAAGATATGAACAACGAATTTGACGATTTGATGGATGAGGCAATACAGAATATACGGAATGATCGCGACACTGCGAAGGAGTTCCTCAATGAATTGGCCAATCAGATCGCTCAAAACGCGGAAAATAACCGAGCCCTGTCGCCTGTCGCCGCAAAGCATATCGAAACTATGCAACGGTCCAACGAGCAGCTAGTGAAAGTCTTAACTCTCAAGCAAAAAGAGAGAACCAAAGATGTTGGTTTATCTGAGGAAGACAAAGCAAGCCTCTTTGATATGATCCAGGGAGAAGCGTAGTGGCAATCAAAGATAACATTGATTTTTCATCTTTCTCAACCCCCGAAGAGGGCTTTCAACTATTTGGAAACTCAATCAGAAGAGGATTTGAATATGATTCTTATGGCAACAAGACCAAGTTTAATGCTATTGTTTTATCTAATCCAATACCAATTAACCCTGCCGATTTAAAATTTTTTACAAACTCTAGTGAGGCAACGCCCACTAATAAGGTTAATAAGTTTGTGTATAGAGCAAGAATTATTGGTGACAATTCCCCACACCAATTCTTGCCAGACCCTTGTGATACAACCTATGCCTCTGATCAACAACAAGCATTAAGGATTGTAACAATGCACACTTTATTCGTTTCAAATGTTGAAGACGGCAACGCAATGTCGTTGCCAACAATAAACTCTGTTGTTGAGGTCGAACTAACAAAAAATGTATTTGGCTATAATTTACAATATGGAAAACACTTAAAGGTTGTTACAAATCCAGATTCTGATCCCGGTTCCGATGTTGACTGTGATTCGCTGCAAAACATGATGAATAACGCCGACGCCAGCCCAGCCTCGTCATATGATAATGGAGAAAATATTGGTGGACCACCTCTTGATAATCCGCAAGTTGAAGAAATCTACAATGCTTATCTTGAAAAAACAGGTGGCAAATTTGCTCCTGAAGCTGGAATGTGTGGAAACTTGCCGGGCTTCCCCCTAGAAAAGTGTAAAAAAGGAACAATTGGTGGAGTAAATGTTACTTTACACCCTAAATTTTTTGATATAGTGAAACAAAAATATGATATGGTAAAAACACAAAATTTTGATGAGAAATTTGGTGGTGGAAGTAGCATCAGGACTGTTAAAACACAAATTAGTTTAAGAATTGGTAATGCAGCAAAAGCCGGAAATGAACTAAGCTTGGATCAATATATTAGCGGTCGCTCTAGTTTGTGCGATCCCCCCACAGCACCTTTACCAACGTATTCTGGTGGTGGCTCTAGACACATATATGGTTGCGCCATAGACTTTGGTGGTATCCTCGTCGCCGGCGGCTCAAGGGTGGCAAAGTTGAGTAATTCAACAGCAAGAAAATCTAAAACTTATGCTTACTTGCTAGGTTTGCAAGAAGATGGCTTTAAAAACTACAGTGGCGAACCATGGCACTGGAGCGTAGACGGAAAATAAATGGCAAAAAAATTATCAGATAAAGGCTCCTCAACAGAGCAAAGAATAAAAGAAAACAAGAATCTTAATACCACACCCCCCAATAGTGGTATTATGCATATGAATAATTGGATTGATGAAGCCGGCGCACAATATAAAAATGCTCCAAACGAAAAAATTATATCCAAAAATGGAGCATTTGTTGTTCTCGGCACAGACAGACCAACTTCTGAAGCTTCCGGTTATGGAGCTAAGGGCAGCAGCCGCGCCGCCTCTATTGATTTGGTTGTAGGTCGCATGTCATCTGCACGAGGTGGCAAAGGCGTTAAAGATGGCACTTTTGTTGATAACAACTTCGCAGCAGACGCTGCGAGAATTTATATAAGCCAGCAAACCGACATAGATACTAATTTTGGTATTGTGGAGGGATCTGTTGGCAATCCTCGTGCTAGAAGTGCAGTTGGTATAAAAGCTGATGGCGTTAGAATTTTTGGTAGAGAGGGAATCAAAATTGTAACAGGAAAAGGTAATGCATGGCGAGGATTTGCCCTTAAAGGCGAAACTAATTCATTGGGAGGTAAGATTTCACAGCCAGCCCCTGGCATTGAACTGATTGCTGGGAATAATGTTGAGCCAAGAGAAGTTCGTGGCTTTTCTGGAAGAAAAGAAACTATTGAAACTCTGCAACCTGTTGCTATGGGCTACAATACTCGTGATTCTTTACGAGAACTGAGCGATGTTTTAGATGACATATTGGGTGCTATAATAAATTTTGCATTGATACAAACTGCGATAAATACCCAAACAGCCACAGCGTTTGCTTCAAGTGCTGTTTTCCCGCCACATGGTGCTGCCGCAGGCGCCATTGGAACATCAAATGCAGTCGGACTCCCCTCGCAGGTGTTAAATCCTCTTTATCAGGCAAGATTGACCAAGACTTATGATTGGGAACTAAATTATTTGTATCCTTTTAGTTACAAGTGGATATGTAGTAGAAGCGTTAAGACAACATAAATAATACAGAGTTTATAATGGCAGAATCAAAATTTTTAAAATATCAAGATCGGAATGGCGACTCACTTATTGACATTTGTGAGATAGAACTTGCACGCGAACAGCCAGTTTGTAAAGATTGTGTTCCAAATCCAAAAGCATTAGTTCCAAATTGGAAGACCTCGCCGCCACTTGAACCATTTCTCAATGAGAAATTGTGCCAGTATCAAATAGCAATTACAACCCCTGAGACCACTACAGGAGGAGATTCTACAACAACGGAAGAACAAGCCGAAGCAAACCTTCAAGCTTTCTATGCACAATATGCCGATGAAGTATATGAAGAATTTTTAGATTTTTATGACAAAGGTACCACAGACGACAACAAGGCAATCCTATCAGAAAATGTAGACTTCAAAGATTACTATCTTGAAGCTTTACCATCTTCTCACTTACAGTTATTATATTCTTTTCCGTTTGAGATTCTATCAATGCTTGAGGGCGAGGAAGAAGATGAGGAAGAAGAAGAAGAGCCAGAAGATGTAAATGTTGATTACATAGCCACCGACATGGCCACTGATATGATACGCATCCGAAAAGGTTTGAATTTATATTCTCGTTATGAAAAAGTTTATAAATTTACTGATGGTGGCTCACTTATTTTTGTAGAAACCGGAGGTTTATTCAATTTAGAGAAGTATGGTGATGCTGGGTTTTTTCCTGGCGCGTCGATTACTGCCGGACTCCTACCGCAGTTAGATGAGTTCCTCAATAACAAAGGTTTTAATATTGCTGGCGTTGGTGGGGTTAGCGGTCTTTTTGAGGATAGAGTAACAAGGATAGAGTTCATTTTTACTGGCAAGTATAGGCTCAAAAAGATGAAAGTTTATTCTGAGACTTGTGGAGAAAAGCCAAAAATATTTAATAAAAAGAAACTAAAATCACTTAACAGAAAATCATCCTGGCGGAACCGCACAGCAGTCGCTTATTTTGCACAAATGAAAAAAATGGAGCGTGATTTAACAGCACGCGTACCTAAGCCGTGGCTTGAGTTTGTTAAAGAGTATACTTACCCGCAAGTTGAATCAGTTACTAACGCTGGCTACACTAATACTGATCCAGAAAATTCTGTTGGCTCATGTATTGCAGGTAATCTTGCTGCTGAAGGCAAGCAATTAGGTCAAGACATTTTAGATGATGTTTTTGGTTTGGGAGATGCAATTGCAGCGCAGTTTCATAAAATGCTTTGTAACGAAGACTACAAAGAAATGTTGGAACAAAAGATAAAGTTTGGACAAATACCGAAAGCCGCACAAGATGTTGCCGCCATACGTGGAGATATTGATCAAATAGACGCCGCAAAATTTGTGCCTACTGGCAAAGATGAAGATGCATCAAAGAATATTGGATCGTTTGCCATAGAACAAGCATTCAAAGAATTAGATGAAAGCGATCAGGTATTTGGGAACTTCTGTGCGCTAATATTGGCAGGATTCGCTGGTGGTGGTGATGCAACAAGGCAGCTAGACCTGCTCTGGGCAAACGGATTGGACAAGATTAGGGTTTGTGGGCTTTTTGACCTCATGCTTGATGCTATTCAGTGTTTGTTCAAGGGGTTAACACTAGAAGAGGCTTTAGCTAGTATGCTCAAAGCAGCTTTGACTGCTATGTCTATTGAAAATTTTGGTGACCTCTTTATTGGACTACCACCAGATAAACAACAAGAGCTTAACGCCCTTGTGCAGAAAAAACTAAATGAAGGTGACATCTTCCAGCCTGATTCGCAGGCACAAAGAGTCTCTGATCAAGCTGCCGAAGGCGAAAACGCTAGAGTAGATGTTGATAGCGATGCAGAATTGTTTGTAAAACCAGAGTTTAAAGTGCCCTGGGAGAACCCTGAGCTTATAAGTAAGCAAAATAAAGATATGATGCGTGAAGGTTCTTATGAGACGATGACCCCATCAGGAATCCCCCCGGCGACTTCAAGAGAATCTGATGTTGCGAATGCGACCGTTAAAGCTCAATTGCAAAATGCTGGTTCTCAATTGAATCCAAGCGTTGTTATGGAAGCTTACATTGCCGCCTTAATTGAAGTTTATAGCGAAAATCTACTAGATTTGATAGACATTCTCAACAAGTTTCCCGGCGCCCAAATTATATCTAAGATAATCGCACTTATTGATTGCCCGATCCCACCAATTTTTGATCCAAGTATAGCAGATTTTTTGAAAGATATTGAACTACCTTTTTGTAGAAACACTAACCACATAGGTCTCCCGAGACTTGAGAATCCATTTGCTTATCTACCAAAATTAAAAGACATTTTTAGACTCTTGTTTATGATTATTAAGATAGAAATTCAGAAACTTGTTGTAAAAATTATAATTAAACTCATTATCAAGCTTTGTGAGCTTATTGGCAATGCTATATGTAAGGCACTTGAAACAGTCGGAGATATTGCTGCCGCCCTCCCAAGTATCGCTACCGGAAGGAGCACATTTAAAGATGTAATTCGTGAGAGTATTTGTGGACCTGACACCCCAGATGAGCAAATAGATGACACAATTGTTGATATGTTCCAAAAGATGGGTGCCGGCGGCGCAGCATTTGCTGATAGAGAAGCGGTAATGGCGTTTGCTGAAGACATGTCCGCCGCAACCACCCGCCGCGAACTATCAAATGCGGTCATAGGAGACCCATCTGAGACTTTTCTTAAAGTTATTCAGAGTCTTGTAGAGTTTGAATATCCACAATTTGCAGAAGCATTCGACAGTAGGGAAAATATTTCTAGCTTCTTTGGCAATGTCGGAAACCTTATGCCAGCAGCAGCTAAGCAAGCAGTTAAGGACTTTGCTCGTGGTCTTGATGATGACGATGAGTTGCCGGCAAACCCAACTCTTTGCGCAACCCCGCAGCAAATTGAAGATTTTTGTTCTGCCAGAGCGGGATTGCTTGAAGGAAGAGCCACTCCAGAACAGATTGCGAAACTTTGCGATAGCGCACGTAACACTTTTAAAGATGATATTGATGATCTTGCAACAATTTTAAATGACGGTATCCCAGCCTATATTGAAAACAACCTACCCCCGTTATTATCTGATCCTGGCTGCGATAATGGTTTGGCACCTTTTGAACCAGAAGCAATTGCTAAGGCAACAACCAATGCTCTTGACGGTAACATGGAAGCACTAAAAATTGCTTACACTTACGATATGATTGGGAATGGCCCAGGCGAGAGAAACTGGGGCTTCATGAATATGGTGCTTTCTGACACTATGGGCAACCCATACACAGCACACGTTAGAAAGTCTTTTAACTCTGGCGGCTGGCTTTTCAAGAGAAAGTATGTAGATTTTAATGCGACCAGTGATGGCGGCGGGGACGATGGCACCCCTACAACCTTCGCAAAAACAGAAAACCAGCAAGGGGCGTTTCCTAATAAGGTTGCAGACTGGCTAATGGAAGAGATGCCAAAGCAATTCTTGGCTAGTAGTTTTAGTTCTACAAATGAAGCTAGAGACAATAAAATATCTAGAAAATCATTTGAAGATTTAAATTTTGATGGTTTGTTTGGAGATGTAAATCTTCTTAATATACCCGATATGGGATACAACGTTGACATTAGCGTTAATTTTGACGAAGAGCGAGTAAAGTTTAACCGCAAGGCAAGAAAGAAGTCCGCCGATTTGGAATTAAAGTTTAGAGATAATGCTAAGGGCACCGCCGACTCCGAAAGTCAAGCTCCATTCTCATATGGATTTAATATGAAACTATTCTTGTCTGATATAGTCAAGGAAGATGACGAGTTCAAGAATAGGCAGGATGACAATGCAAGAATAGTCATTACAAATGTTGTCAATACATTAGCAAAAGTTGAAGCTGGTGAGGGTGCCTATGCCGAAGCAGGTGAAGAAGATGCCGAGAAAAAAGGAAAAAATGCAAGCGCAGCGATTCTAAAGTGGCGAGCTTATGAGTTCCTTTCCACGGATAATGGACTTGACGGACTTGACTTGCTATCCTACAGAAGATTTTCTGAGACCGGAGATAAGGCAAAAAACTACATTCCACAAGTGTATATGCTTCAAGATATTATAGAAAAAGCCGGAGGTACCCCACCTAGCGCCCGAGACATAAAGAACACGCATGATGCGATTATGGATAGGTTGTTTAAGAACTTTGCAGAACAAGTTTATACAAACGAAAAGGCGTTTAGATATGGTGCCGAATATGATGATATAAGTTATTCGGATGTGGAGTATGGTGTAGAAAATGATGCCGGGGAGTTCATCTTATATGCAACCTATGCTGATAATAACGATATTACAAACGAAGATGCTGTATTGGGCGTTAGTAGAGATCAATATAATAACGGAGACAAGGCGAGAGTATATTACTTAGATCCTGCCAAACATGGTGGAAACTATTTCAATCCCCCCGTGTACATCAAGCCAGTAGAGAACACTGGTTGGCTTGGGTTTGTAAATGTTATGTTCCCAGAAATTGGACCATGCAAGCCATACCGAACAGACGTAATTGACTTTGGCTCGATCCAAGAAAGAATAAACAGCACATATTCTAGTATCCCAGAAGATGAAAGACTCAAGACAGATCCCGATTGTGTGCGCGAGGAGCCTTACAATAGGATTCTTGAGCGTCCAGCGAAGGCTGGCATTGAAGGCTTGATAAGTGCAGCCATTAGAATTTATGCGAGTGTTCATATTCTCAAAGCATCTGCCACATTTACCAAGTTTAAGCCAGACTTTAAAAATACTTTTAGTTCCCTTTATGCACAATACATCATAGAGAAGATGCAAGAAGATTTTAAGGATGCTCAACCAAGTGGCTTCTTTGAATTCTTTAACCCGTTCAAGGATGAAGAATTTTGGTATGCATTCTTAGAACAATCAGTCCAAACATATGCTAGAAGATATGCAGACGGACAATTGCCAGATCCTCCCACTCCAGTTGTTGATGCATTACTTAGAATTGAAGAGGCTATAGGCAAGCATAGACAAATTTTTAAAGATGACTACAACACCAAAGATGGTAGAACAATCATGGGTGTCCGCACAGCAAGAGACATCGGCGATGCCGGTCCGCTCCAAACACTTAAGAGTTACAGGGGCGACAAAAATCTTGAAGTAATTAAAGAAACCGAAGACGATGCAAAACTAATCTTCCAAGAAATGGTGATCGAAGAGCTACAATTTATGGCTGATACTTATATTAAAAATATGCAAGATGTTGGCCTTGCTAGCGAAGAGGACATGGTGGGAGATATAAGAAAATATATTCTTGAAGAATTGACCGCTGGTGCCCTTGATCTTGACATTGACAAAGAAATAAAAGAACAGGTTGAAGAAGTACCCACAGAAGATTTAGAGGCTGCCAGCGACTTATACGCCGCGCCTGGAGTCTTCATTACAGAAGATGGAGAAGAATATTCTGGCTATTATCATATACACATAGATGAAGAAGGGGATCCAATTTATATGGAGGGTTCCTACCACACTGAGGATGATCATCCAGTGCTGAGAGTATCTGCTAACAAGGTGATAGTCCCAATCGGAGATATATCTTGGGACTCCATCAGCACTTCTGATAGCAAGCCATTTAAGATTCGTAAATACATCAGAGTGGGAAGTGATAAGGTTTATAGCAATGACGATGCTAGAGAAATACTTAACAACGCGGCAACTGATGCTGGGTTGGAACCTAGCGACACAAATATATCCGATTTATTCCCAGGCACGATGGAGCTTCTTCTTGATGAAAATGGCTCAGCAATTGGCATCACGGGTGAGCTTGGCGTTCGTTATGGGATTGAATTTTATGTTGGTGTTACCAGAGTAGTTTCAGTTGAAGTAGACGCTCTTGATTTACCAATTGATCAGTTCCAAGAACTCAACGCTAATACAAAATTGCTTCTTTGTCTTATTAACAACCTACTCGATGATCCAGATTTCAATGCAATTGTTAAATATGTTTTCCCACTAAACAAGATCCTATCAACAATCGCAATCTACAACGATATGGCGTTCGTTCCCTCTATTGGAGAAACAATTAGTTCTGGTGAAGAAGCAACTTCAGCTAGCTCTAAGCCCGGTCGCTACATAGCGGTATCATATGATGGAGTCGATGACGAGACAGGCGACCCAATTGTAAATATAACGGCTGGAGATGGGAGTGATGGTTGGTTTGCAACCGAGAACAGGACACCTGGATTTTTCGTCGGTAATGGACTATTCTTATTACACTATGACAAGTGGGATCAAAACATATTCACAAAGTCCAAATTCAGGGTAAAGAAATTATTTAAGGGTTTCTATAATTCAAGAGACTTTGATCCTAACGGCGACGATTCTGATGGTCCCGGTCAGGCGCTTATATCTCAACTTTCTGCTGCCTTTAGACCTGCATCTGGTCAAAGACTTCTCCCTTGGTGGAAGAAGAGAATGTTAAGAAGTAATCCTTTTAACGCAGATGGCGGCATGTGTGACAAAAAAGATTAGTGCGTAGTATTTATAGAGGAGAACAAAATGGCTTCTATTAGTGTAAGATTACCTCTATCACTTGACAATACCGATGGCTTTGGGATGATCAAGCAAGTTAGAGCCATGATAAATCAAAACTTAAAAATGCTTATTCTAACTAATCCTGGCGAGCGAGTGATGGAGCCAGAGTTCGGCGTGGGGATAAAACAATTTTTGTTTGAAAGTTTTCCTAGTGACGTTTACTCAAGAATAGATAACAGGATTCGAGAACAGGTACAGGAATACATGCCGATTGTAACAGTACAAGAAGTCAATTTTTATTCCTTAGAGCCTGATTCAAATAAAGTATCATTTAGGTTAGTGTATTCTATACCATCAATCGCTGTAAGTGATTTGTTAGAATTTACTATTTAAAATGAAAAGGTAACAATACATGCCACAAGATCCAAAGAAAAAAATACCCATTAATTATACAAATCGTGAATTTACAGGAATTAGATCCGATTTGGAACAGATAGCAGAAAGATTCTATCCTGATACTTTCCAAGATTTTAGTGAAGCATCCTTCGGCTCGATAGTCTTAGATTCAGTAGCTTATGTTGGAGATCAATTATCATTTTATCTTGATTACAATGTTAATGAAATGTTTCTTGATACTTCGTATCAATATTCTAATATTCTTCGACATGGAAGAATTATGGGATATAAAAACCAAGGCAGACCATCAACATACGGAGTAGCCTCTTTGTATGTTTTAATTCCGGCTTCCACAGTGGGTCTTGGACCTGATGATAATTATTTACCTATTTTAAAAAGGGGAAGCAGGTTTACATCACAATCTGGCTTAAATTTTGTTTTATTAGAAAATGTAGACTTCTCAGATACAAAAAATCAAGTAGTGGTTGCCAATGTGGATGCCGTCACTGGCGCACCGACTTTCTTCGCTGTGAAGGCTTATGGAAATGTTGTATCTGGATTTTTTAAGAGAGACGAGTACATTTGTGGCAATTTTGAAAGATTTAAACTTATAGAGATAGAGTCAAATAATGTTTCAGAGATTATTTCAGTTACGGATGCAGAGGGTAATGAATATTTTGAGGTAGACAACTTATCACAAGATATAATTTATCAAGAGTTTTCAAATAATAACTTTAAAAATGAAAACGCCCCATCTATAATGAAGCCGCTACTGGTTTCAAGAAAATTTATATCCTTTACTGAAAGAACAAGAACATTTATTCAGTTTGGTTCTGGAAACCCTAATGAATCTGATGTAGTTGCAGATCCGCAAAAAGTTGCCATGAATATTTTTGGAAAATCATATGTCACAGACACAACTTTTGACCCAACTAAATTAACTAAAAATCAAAATTTTGGTATAGCCCCAACAAACACTACTTTACAAATTATTTATAGAGTCACAAACCCAACAAACTCAAACATAGCAGTTGGTGGATTAAACAAGGTTGCTAATACAAATTTTGAATTTAAAAATAGGCCAAACTTGATTGGTTCCAAAGTCGATGCTGTGATAGGATCACTTGAGGTTACCAATGAAAAGCCGATAACAGGAGATGTATCTACCCCGACACCGGGCGAGATAAAAAGAAGAATTTATGATTCCTTTTCGACTCAAAATCGTGCTGTTACACAAGTAGATTATGAAAATTTGGCTTACAGGATGCCATCTAAATTTGGTTCAATAAAAAGGTGCTCAGTCCAAAGAGATCCAGATTCTCAAAAAAGAAACCTAAATATGTATATTGTATCAGAAGATTCATTTGGTAAGTTAATTTTATCTAGCGATACAATAAAGAAAAATTTAAAAGTTTGGCTAAATCAGCATAGAATGATTAATGACACGATTGATATAATTGACCCATTTGTTATAAATGTGGGTGTAAATTTTGTAGTGTCCGCGAGAGATGGCGCTAACAAATTTGATTTAAATCAGAGATGCATAGACGCCATCGGAAAGCGTTTTGGTAGCCCCTATTACATTGGAGAAGATGTTAATATATCAGAGATGTACAAGGAGCTTGGCAAGGTCGCAGGAGTATATGAGGTCCTATCAATCAAAGCTGTTAACAAGAGCGGAATAAATTATTCAAGCAATTCAATTGACATTAATAGAAACTTATCACCAGATGGTTCAAAAATAGTTATACCAAGAAACGCAATTGTTGAGATAAAATATCCAGATACTGATATCAAGGGGCAGGTAAAATAATGGCTATCAAACGCTATGTCGCGAATGCCGACAATACTATTGTAAACGCTTATAAAGAAAACTTACGAACGAGAGCTACCGGTTCAAATATGGGTCAAGCTGATGTCAGTGAAATTTATTCCATTTATGGTCGTGCAACCACTAGTTCAGCAGAGCTTTCACGGATTCTCACACAATTTGACACTACAACGATTATAACTGATAGAACAGCGGGTGTTATTCCGGCATCTGGTAGCGTTAGTTTTTACCTTAGACTGTATAATGCCGAAACATCAAAAACCGTTCCCAAGAATTTTAAGGTAGTTGCCCAAGCAATCTCAAGATCTTGGAGCGAGGGAGACGGAATGGATCTAGAAAACTATAAAGATGCTGGCGTCTCTAATTGGATTTCTGCCTCGCAAGGCATTGCTTGGACATCACAGGGGGGTGATTATCATGCATCTCCTGTTTTCACTCAAGAATTTTCAACCGGTCTTGAAGATTTAGAGATAAATATTACAAGCCTTGTAGAAGAGTGGATTGCAGGCACGAAAGAAAACTATGGAGTTGGGATTAGATTAACCTCCTCTCAAGAAACAGCAACCGATTCTTATTATACCAAAAGATTTTTTGCAAGAGGAACTCAATACTTCTTTAAAAAGCCTGTAATCGAAGCACGATGGAATTCATCTTTACAAGACGACAGAGGTGATTTTTATATGTCCTCTTCACTCGCCCCTGCCGCAGACAATCTTAACACTTTGTATCTTTACAACTATGTTCGCGGGCAACTTACAAATATCCCAACAATCGGAACAGGTGACATATATGTTGACCTATATGAGACGCTCGGCGGGACTGCTTTAACACAAGTCCTACAAACGCCCGCAACAGGTGGGTATGTCTCACCAGGGGTATATTCTTGTTCTGTAGGTTTAACAGGAACGTATTCTACACTTAGGGATGTGTGGTATTCGGGAAGCACCGAATACTTCACAGGAACTGTTTCTCCCAAGAGCTTTGGTGGTGCTGGGGCTTCAACTGGAAACTCCAGATATGTTACAAATATTAAAAACCTTAGATCAAAATACTTCTCTGAAGAGGAGGCTCGCTTCAATGTTTATGTTAGAAGCAAAAACTGGTCCCCAACTATTTATACAGTAGCGTCAACGGAAATAGAAAACACCATTATTCCTAGCGCATCATACAGAGTTTATAGAGTTTTGGATGGACTTAATGCTATACCACACGGCACGGGATCAGAACTACAAACACTACTCTCCTATGATGTTTCAGGAAACTATTTCAACCTCGATATGTCGCTTCTTGAACCGGGATACGAATATGGCATCAAAC
>MDTC01146974.1_pt1 | contig 12603 bp, 14 predicted proteins | sample 811181 | NCBI WGS metagenome assembly MDTC01 (sample SAMN05326644, study PRJNA326480) | marine metagenome | isolation source: seawater | place: Pacific Ocean: North | collected 2011 | reverse complement strand
TCAAATTTAACAAAAAGTTGATTTAAATTATAGTGGTTATTAAACTTGAAGTTCAACAAAAAAATTAAACGTTAGTATCATAAATAATTTTAAATTAACTGTAAAAATTATATTCAAAACATAAATTGAAATGTCAGTAGTATAAAATAAATTTCATTTTGTATTTTTACTTCTATGGATGTAACTCGGTGGTCAACTAAACATTTTAATGATTTAACACCTGATGAAATATATGAAATGTACGTTTTGCGACAAAAAGTTTTTGTTGTAGAACAAAACTGTGCCTACCAAGATGCCGATGATAAGGATAGATACTCATACCATTTATTTGGTTATACAAGTGATTCCCTTTCAGCATACCTGCGCATTCTTCCACCAAATACTTCATTTAACGAAGTTTCAATAGGAAGAGTACTTATTTCAAAAGAAAATAGAAATCTTGGAATTGGAAAAAAATTGATGAGAAAAGGAATTAAAGAGTCCTACCGAATTTTTAGTACCAAAACTATTAGAATATCAGCTCAAACATATCTGATAAAATTTTATGAATCGTTAGGTTTTATTCAAATTAACAAGCCTTATCTTGAAGATGACATTCTTCATATTGAAATGTTGTTAAATAATGATTAAATCATATTCCTCAAGAAATTAATAATCGTAATTTAATTTAATGAAAAAAGTTATTTTTTTAGATAGAGATGGTGTCATTAACAGAGAGGTAGGTGATTACGTTTTTAATAAAGCTGACTTTAAATTTAACATTGGTCTTTCTGAGGCTCTGCAAAATTTTAGCTCAAAAGGTTATTCTTTTGCAATTGTAACTAATCAAGGTGGGATTTCAAAAAAAATATATGGTCATGATGAAGTAAAAAAAATTAATAAAATGTTAAGAATTTGGTTCAAAGAAAATCATTTAAATCTTCTTGAAATAATGTATTGTCCTCATCATCCTTTGGTTGAGTCCTGCATATGTAGAAAACCTAATTCTGGAATGATTGAAAGAATTTTAGCTAAACACAAAATTTCTATTGATGAATCATTTCTTATTGGCGATCAGTTATCAGATATTGTTGCCGCAGAAAAGCTTGGTTTAAAAGCAATATTAATTAAATCTAATAGTAATTTAAATATTATTCAATGTTAAATTTTAATGGCAAAATATGCCATAATAATGATCTTTTATTCAAAGCAGGAAATAGAGCCTTTAATTACGGAGACCAATTATTTGAAACAATTAGATATTCAAATGGGAAACTTTTATTTTGGGATGACCATTATTTTAGAATGATGGGGGGAGCATGCATCTTAAGAATGGAAATTCCAATTAATCTAAATATGGATTTTTTAGAGAGTGAGATATTAAAAACTGTATATGCTTCCATGTTAACATTTGATTCCGCAAGAGTTCGTTTAAGTATTTTTAGAAAAGATGGTGGAAAGTATTTTCCAGAAGATCTTAGTTTGGATTATTTAATTGAGGTTGAAAAATTAAATCATAAAAATTGGGAAATACCTTTAAAAGGTTTAAATATAGATGTGTTTCATGATCATAAAAAGCCTTCTGGAGCATTATCTAATACAAAGGGTATTCGCTCAATAGTTTCAGTTCTATCTTCAATTTATGCTAATGAAAATAAATTAAATGAAGCAATTATTTTAAATAGTGAATCCTATGTTTGTGAAACAACTTCATCCAATATATTCGTGTTAGTTAATAATATAATATTAACTCCTCCTCTTAGCTCAGGATGTGTAGATGGGATAATTAGAAAAATACTACTTGACCATTTCAATGATTGGGGTTTTAAGTTTGAAGAAAAAGAATTAAAAACATTCCAATTGGTCAAGGCTCAAGAGGTTTTTCTAACAAATTCAATTAAAGGGATTCAGTGGGTATCAAAATATAAAAACAAGACTTATTCGAATAGTACTTCTTCCATATTGTTTAGAAAACTAATTGAAATAGCTAACTAGTTATCTCTAATCATTTTTGGAGCATTTCCCCAAATCTTATATTCTTTTCCATAATCACTTATATAAGATTGCCAAATTGAGTTGAAATCCCAATTAAAAAGTGATTTATTCATTTCATGAATTTCCCATATATTAGAATTTAGTTCATCTTTAAGCTGCTGTTTACCCCAACCTGAATAGCCTAAAAAAAACAATATATCTTCTTTATCTATTTCTTTATTTTTAATTAATTCTATAACAGTATCAAAGTCACCACCCCAAAACAAGCCATTATCAATATGTATACTTTTGGGGATTTTTGTTGGGACACGATGAATAAAGTAGAGATTGTTTGATGAAACAGGACCACCATTAAATATAGGTGATTCGAAAAGAGGACAACTATCAAATATGTCGTTAAAGTTTATATTCAAAGGTTTATTTAAAATAAATCCAACAGTATCATCTTCATTAGATTCGGTGATTAAGATGACAGAATTATGGAATAAATCCTGACAAATATTGGGCTTGGAAACTAATATCTTTCCTTTTTCAATTCCTAAATTATTAATTAAATTCATATTTTTGTATTTAATTAAAACTAATGTTTATGATCAACAGTTCCAAATTCTTAAAGTAATTTTCCTAAAAGTTAATTTAAATGTCAAAAAAAATATCTGATATAAGAATTGATTACTTAAAGTCAGACCTTAATAAATCAAATCTTAATCCTAATCCAATATCACAATTTAAATCGTGGTTTTCTTTTGCTCTAGATTCTAATATTCATGAACCCAATGCTATGGTTTTATCAACATCAAACGATGATGGGAAAGTTAATGCAAGGGTAGTTTTGTTAAAGAATATTATTCCTTCAGGTTTCGTTTTCTTTTCTAATTACAAGAGTAAAAAAGGAAAAGAACTCATAGAAAATCCAAATGCATCTTTAACATTTTTTTGGCCTCAACTAGAACAGCAAATTCGAGTTTCTGGTTTTGTAGAAAAGATCTCTAGGAAGGAATCCATTAAATATTTTTTGAGCCGTCCTAGAGAAAGTCAAATTGCCGCAATTGCTTCTAATCAAAGTGAAATTTTGGAGTCTAGAATTCAATTGTCTAATGAGTTTATCAGAATAGATAAGGAGTTTAAAGGAAAACCCTTAAAAACTCCAACTCATTGGGGGGGCTATTTAGTCAAACCTTTAGAAATTGAGTTTTGGCAAGGAAGAAAATCTAGAATGCATGATCGATTTAATTATTCATTAAATAATAATAAATGGGATATAAAAAGGTTAAGTCCTTAGTGCTTTTTTAAATCTCTTATCAATAAACTCTCCAGAGCTTCAATTTTATCAAGCTCTGTTAGTCTTCCTTGTTTAAAATAAGTAATTTTCCCTGTTTCTTCAGAAACTACAATAGCTATTGCATCGGTCATTTCTGTCAGGGTAGCAGCAGCTCTATGTCTTAAGCCCATGTGCATTGGTAAACTAACTGATTCGGAAACGGGTAGAATGCAACGTGCAGCTGCAATTTTGTTTTGATTTATAATTACTGCTCCATCATGCAAAGGACTGTTTTTAAAAAAAATACTTTCAAGAAGACTGCTTGTTAATTTTGCATTCATTAATTCTCCAGTATTTTCATAGGAACCTAATTTAGTGTTTCTAGAGATGATTAATAATGCTCCAGTTCTTATTGAAGACATAGAAGCACACCCAGTTAATAAAGATTTTAGATTATATGTTGAATGAATCTGAGGATAAAACATACTTTTAACATAATTTTGCTGATTTTGAAAACTAGTGGAACCTATCATTAGCAGAAACTTTCTGATTTCTTGTTGAAATACAATAAGAATAGCAATTACTCCAACACCAATAAATTGTCCTAAAATTTCACTGAGTAAATCCATTTGAAGAGCTCCTACAAGTTTCCAGAAAAGGTAAGTAGCAGCTAAACCAATACATATTTTGATTGCGACTGTTCCTTTAACTAAATGATACAATTGAAAAAGTAATATTGTAACAAGTAAAACATCTAAAAAATCGAGTATGTTTATATCTAAAAAATCCAAACTATTTTTTTAATAATTTAGTTATTTTTATTGCTTCCAAAGCCTCTTTCACATCATGAACTCTTAGAATAGAAGCTCCATTTAATAGAGAGTAGGTATGTAAAACTGTGGTACCATTTAATGATTGATTTGGATCAACATCTAATACATTGTAAACCATTGATTTTCTGGAAACTCCTACTAGTATTGGCGCGCCTAGTAATTTTAATGATCTTAAATTATTAATAAGTTCATAATTCTGTTCAAGATTTTTAGCAAATCCAAATCCAGGATCTACAATCAAATCATTATGTCCCATACCAATTAGAATATTTATTTTTGATTGAAGATGTTCGATAACATCTTCAATCAAATAATTATATTTATTTAAAGTATGCATGTTTTGTGGATTACCTTTCATATGCATAATAATATAAGGGGTTTGTGTCTTTGAAACTAAAGAAAACATATTTGGGTCACAATCTCCACCTGAAATATCATTAATCATTGCAGCACCCATGTCAATTGCTTTTTGTGCTATTTTGGAGCGAAAGGTGTCTATTGAAAGAAGTACGTTTGGGAATTCATTTATTATTGCTTTTAATGCTGGGAAGAGTCTTTTCGATTCTTCTTCAAATGAGACAAATGGAGCTCCAGGTCTTGAGGAGTATGCCCCCAAATCTATGAATGTTGCACCTTGTAGTAAAATATCTTCAATCTTGGTTAACAGATGATGATCAGACTTAGTTCTACTCATTTCATAAAATGAATCAGGTGTAAAATTTAAAATCGCCATTACTTTTGGATATTGGAGATCAATGATATTACCCTTACAATTTATTGTTCTTTTCAAAAAAAAATTTTTTTAAAATACATAAAGCACGTATTTTTGTACCAAATGTAAATTAATTCTTTAATAGATTATATTCTAATGCAAAAAACCTCCAAACAATTTGATAATATTATTGAAATTTGCGTAACGCTTTTTAAAAAAAAAATGAACGATTATGGAAGTGCTTGGAGAATACTTCGTCTTCCATCTATAACTGATCAAATATTCATCAAAGCACAGAGAATTAGAATTATCGAAAATAAAGGTGTTCAAAAGATTGACGAGGGTATAACTTCAGAATTTATTGGAATTCTCAACTATTCTTTAATGGCTATTATTCAACTTAAACATGGTGTTGCTGATTATCCAGATATGAATGTCGAAAATGCAACTAAAGTATATATTCATTTTGCTAATGAAGCAAAAACTCTTATGGAGGCAAAAAATCACGATTATGGTGAAGCTTGGCGTGAAATGAGAGTAAGTTCTCTTACAGACTTGATTCTACAAAAACTACTGCGAATAAAACAAATCGAGTATAATAAGGGAAAAACTTTAGTTAGTGAAGGTATAGAAGCTAACTATTTTGACATAATTAATTATGCTGTATTTGCATTAATCCACTTAAATAAAAAATAATTCTTTTATGAAAAATCTTACTACTCTTTCTAGAATTCTTGTCGGATCACTTTTCATTGTATCAGGACTAATTAAAGCCAATGATGCTATTGGCTTTTCTTTTAAATTAAACGATTATTTTGCTCCAGATGTACTTGATATTGCTTTCTTAATTGATTTCACATATCCATTAGCTGTTTTTATTTGTATTGCTGAAATTATGTTGGGGTTATCGGTTCTGATTGGCGCCAAAATGCAATTAACAGCTTGGTCTTTATTGTTGATGATTTTCTTTTTTGATGGACTTACATTTTATTCTGCATATTTTAATAAAGTAACCGATTGTGGTTGTTTTGGTGATGCAATAAAACTTACTCCTTGGGAATCCTTTTATAAAGATGTTGTACTCACTATACTCATCCTTATTGTTTTTGCATTCCGATCAAAAGTAACATACCATTCCAAAAAAGAAAACATGTTTTTTCTTCCATTATCACTTTTATTGATTAGTTTATTTAGCTACTTTATTTTAGAATGGTATTATCCTATTGTTTTCAGTTTTATTTTATTTTTAGGAGTAGTATTGGTTAACAAATTTGTTTTGAAAGACAAGCAGCAATGGACTTTAGCTAGTTATGCTTTTTTAGTGTCAAGTTTATTTTCTTACTACACCTATGCTCATTTACCTTTAAAAGACTATAGACCATTTGCAGTTGGGAAAAATATTTCCGATGATATGAAACTTCCTAATGGTGCAAAAAATGATGTTTATGAAGATATTTGGAAATATGAGCTCAATGGAGATGTTAATGATTATTCAACTGAAGACAAACCATGGGAAATAGAGGGTGCATTATTTGTTGATAGGATAACAAAATTGATTTCAGAAGGTGATCATCCACCGATTCATGATTTTTCTATTGAGTCTGATATTATTGGAGATATTACTGATAGTATATTGTCTGTTCCAAATGCATTACTTATTGTCACTTATGATCTAAACAAGTCAAATAATGATGCCCTTAGTAAAGTTGACAGTTTAGTTAAAGATTTATCTAATCAAAATATTTCTTTTGCTGCACTTTCTGCTACCACAGAAGAACAGAAAATTGATATACTATCCAAAAATAATATCTCTATGCCATTTTATTTTACTGACGAGACAACATTGAAAACAATTGTAAGATCTAACCCCGGAGTTCTTTGGTTGAAAGAAGGCTCAATAATTAACAAGTGGCATCACAATGATTTACCATCTTCTGATGAATTAATTAATCTATACCTAAATTAAAGTTGATTTGGAAAAGTGCATATAATATCATTTACAGCTTAAGTATCTTATGGGGAGTTGCTAGTCTTGTATTTTTACTAATTTCAGTTCTTCCGGGTGACCCTTCTCAGATGATGATGGGGCAGAGGGATCAAGAAGATCTTCGATTAATTATTGAAAAGAAATATGGATTCAACCATTCTTTGAGTAATCAATACTTGTTTTATATAAATGATCTTTCTCCCATTTCATTTCATTCCAAAGATAAAGCTCATTTTACCAATATAGATAATCATTCATATTCTTCATTTTTAAAATTTGAATTCAACAACTTTAACATTTTAATAAAAACTCCTTATCTAAGATATTCTCTTGTTCAAAATGAAAAACTAGTTTCAAGTATTATTTTTGAAACTCTACCAAATACATTTATATTAGCAATAAGCTCATTATCCTTTGCACTTTTATTAGGTATCTCATTTGGTCTAATTTCTGCTGTTAATCAATATAAATTCATTGATCATTTTCTATCAACTATTTCTGTCTTTGGTATGTCTTTACCCTCTTTTTTTGCTGCTATCATAGTATCCTGGCTTTTTGGTTATATTTTGAACGATTATACTGGGTTGTCTATGACCGGAAGTTTGTACGAAGTAGATGATTATGGAAGGGGTGAGTTTATTAATTTGTCTAATCTAATCTTACCCTCTTTGACTTTAGGAATTCGTCCATTAGCAGTAATTATGCAACTAACTAGAAACTCACTTTTGGATATTTTAAATGAAGATTATATTAGAACAGCAAAAGCAAAAGGTTTACCCTATAGCCGAATCTTATTTGTTCATGCATTACCAAATTCATTAAATCCAGTTATAACATCTGCTTCAGGGTGGCTTGCATCTATGTTTGCCGGAGCAGTATTTGTAGAATATATATTTGGTTGGAATGGAATTGGTAAAGAAATAGTTTCAGCATTAAATTTTCTAGATATTCCTCTTGTTATGGGAATTGTTCTTACAATTTCTGCCTGTTTTGTGTTTATAACAATATTTACTGACTTATTGTATTACTTAATAGATCCTCGAATAAGGAATTAATAATAATTTATATGCTTAGTTCATCGTTTAGGTTAGAGTAATATTTTAGTTTAAATTTGTTATTAAGTAACAAACAAATATTATGTCAGTCGATAAAAAAATTATTTTTGGAATACACAATTTATCAAAATCAATTCCAAGTGGTAAAACAATTATAAAAAATATTAATCTTTCCTTCTTTTATGGTGCAAAAATAGGAATTATTGGTTTAAATGGTTCTGGTAAATCTTCATTGCTTAAAATAATTGCTGGAGTTGACAAGGATTTTAAAGGAGAAATTTTTTCAGACAATGAATACAGTGTCGGGCTTTTAGAACAAGAACCAATTCTTGATGATACTAAAACAGTAATGGAGGTTGTTCGTGAAGGTGTTAATGATATAATTAATGTATTGGATGAATTTAATTCTATTAGTGATAAATTTACTGAACAAGAAGTAATGGATAATCCAGATATATTTCAAAAACTTATGGATCGTCAAGGAGTTCTTCAAGATATTATAGATTCAAAAGGTGCATGGGAGTTGGATAGTAAGTTAGAAAAAGCTATGGAAGCACTTAGGACTCCTAATGGAAATGAATCAATTAAAAATCTTTCTGGAGGTGAGAGACGAAGAGTTGCATTATGTAGATTATTATTAAAAGGACCCGATGTTTTATTATTAGATGAACCTACTAATCATTTAGATGCTGAATCTGTTCAATGGTTAGAACAACATTTACAGAATTATAAAGGTACAGTAATCGCCATAACTCATGATAGATACTTTTTAGATAATGTAGCTGGTTGGATTCTTGAATTAGATCGTGGAGAAGGTATTCCTTGGCAGGGAAACTATTCTTCTTGGTTAGAACAAAAATCTAAAAGATTAGCTAATGAAGATAAAAATTCTTCAAAAAGAAAAAAAACTCTAGAAAGAGAACTAGAATGGGTTCGAATGTCTCCTAAAGCTAGACATACAAAAAGTAAAGCTCGTCTTAATAAATACCAACAACTTTTAGCTCAAGAAACAAAAGACAAAGAAAAAAAATTAGAAATTTTTATTCCTTCTGGACCAAGACTTGGTACTAATGTAATTGAAGCAAAAAATGTAAAAAAATGTTTTGGAGACAAACTTTTATATGAAAATTTAAATTTTAACTTGCCACCAGCAGGAATAGTTGGGATTATAGGTCCAAATGGAGCAGGAAAAACAACTATGTTCAAAATGATTATGGGTCAAGATAATCCTGATTACGGATATTTTAATATAGGTGAAACTGTTAAACTTTCATATGTTGATCAACAACATGATTCTATTGACAATGAAAAAACAGTTTGGGAAAATATATCTAATGGATCAGAAATTATTGAATTAGGTGGAGTTAAACTTAACTCAAGAGCTTATGTTTCTCGATTTAACTTCGGAGGTCAAGACCAAAATAAAAAAGTTAAAGTTCTTTCTGGTGGTGAGAGAAATAGACTTCATCTTGCTATGGCTCTAAAGCAGGAAGGAAATGTTCTTCTTTTAGATGAACCAACTAATGATCTTGATGTGAATACACTTAGAGCTCTAGAGGAAGGTCTTGAAAATTTTGCAGGCTGTGCAGTCATTATTTCTCACGACAGATGGTTCTTAGATAGAGTTTGTACTCATATTTTAGCATTTGAAGGGGATTCATCAGTATACTATTTTGAAGGATCTTATTCTGATTATGAGGAAAATAAATTAAAAAGATTAGGAATTTCCGAACCCAAAAGGATTCGATATAAAAAGTTAATAAATTAATGACCTCTAAAATTGACATACTCGCAATTGGTGCGCATCCTGATGATATAGAATTAAGTTGCTCAGGAACAATTTTAAAGCATATTAATGAAGGAATGTCTGTTGGTGCAATTGATCTTACTAAAGGAGAATTAGGTACAAGAGGCACTGTCGACATTCGTTCAAAAGAAGCTGAAAAAGCCAGTCAACTAATGGGACTTAAATTTCGACACAATCTTAAATTTAAAGATGGATTTGTTAACTCTAATGACATATTATATCAGTTGGAGATCATTAAATACATCCGTCATTATAAACCTGATATTATTCTTTCAAATGCCATAAGAGATAGACATCCTGACCACTCTGAAGCCTCAAAACTTGTTTCAAAAGCTTGTTTTTTATCTGGATTAGTCAAATTTAAATCTAGTTTTAATGGCCAACAACAAGATTCTTGGAGACCTAAACAGATTCTAAATTATATTCAATGGGAAAGGATTAAGCCCGATTTCTTGATTGACATTAGTGGTTTCATAGAAGAAAAATTAGAAATAGTAAATATTTATAAATCTCAATTTTTTAATCCTAAATCCTTAGAACCAAACACACCAATTTCAAGTAAACAATTTTTAAAAAGTGTAAGATATAGATCTGCAGATTTAGGTAGACTTTTAGGTGTTGAATACGCTGAAGGGTTTACTAGTCAAAAAATAATTGGTCTAAACCATTTATTTGATCTTGTATGATTTACTTTATACTTAAATCCAAACACTTTATTCCATCTAAATATCCCAAGAAATTGTCTCCAGTTTTTATTCTTCCGACACCAGATGGTGTTCCAGTATAAATTAAATCTCCTTTTTTAAGTGTCATGAATTTAGAAACATACGAAATGATTGTATTAGTATCAAATATCATTTGGGAAGTATTTGCAGATTGAACTATTTCTCCATTTTTTAAAAGATAAAAATCTTCTGTACTCAATGAAAATTTTGACAGCCATTTTCCTATAGGAGCTGAATAATCAAAAGATTTTGAAATTTCCCAAGGATACCCATTTCGCTTGCATTTATCCTGAAGATCCCTTGCTGTTAAGTCTAAGCCAATACTAACTTCTTCAAAATACTTATGAGCAAATTCACTTGATATAGACTTACCAACTTTACAAATCTTAACAACAAATTCACATTCATAATTAATATTATTGCTAAATGGTGGGATGTAAAATAAATTTTCTCTCAGTAACGAAGTATCTGGTTTTACAAAGAATATAGGTGATTTAGGGATAGGATTATTCAATTCCTTAGCATGTTCTGAATAATTTCTACCTATACAGATAATTTTCATAAGTTAAAATTTCTGAGTTTAATGGAAGTTAAAACTTTTTTTGTGTACAAAGGGAAATCTGCATTTTGGATCCATGAATAATACCCTGGTTCTTTTCTTAAAACATCACTAACTTTTTTTCCTTTGTGTTTACCAAAATTAAAAATTTCAAATCCTTCATGATTAAATTTAATCATTCCCGCAAGATCTGCATTTGACTGAGTTGGTTGTGTAAATTTTGCTAAGGATTCAGAATCACCATCTAAATTATCATAGCGAGATACTTGTGCCATTAAAATTTCTAATGTTGCACGTGTATCAGCCTCAGCACCATGAGCTCCAATAAGATTTTTGTTGCAATAAAATTTATATGCAGCTGTCAATGTCCTCGGTTCCATCTTAAAAAAAACTGACTGTACATCTATAGATCGTCTATTTTTCATATCAAAATCGATGTCAGCTCTAAGAAACTCTTCAGCAATCAGAGGTAAATCAAATCTATTTGAATTATAACCACATAAATCAGAATCTTTTATAAATTGATAAATTTCATTTGCAAATTTTTTAAAAAATGGAAGATTAACTACCATTTCATTTGTTATTCCATGTATATCAGAAGACTCCTTTGGGATAGGAATACCAGGATTCATTCTCCAAGTTTTAGATGTTTCTTCACCATTTATATCAAGTTTTATAACACAAATTTCTATGATTTTATCTTTTGCAATATTAATTCCAGTGGTTTCAAGATCAAAAAAAGCTAGGTTTCTATTGAGTTTTAATTTCATTAATTAAATCAATTAAATGAATATATCTTTATCAAATGATTCTAAGTAGTCTGCAAATCTTCTCAGAAAAGATCCACCTAGAGATCCATCTACTACTCTATGATCATATGAAAGGGAACAAAACATCTTGTTTCTTATAGCAATAACATCTCCAAAATCTGTTTCTATCACTGCGGGCTTTTTGATAATTGCACCAACAGCCATAATAGCAACTTGAGGCTGATTTATAATAGGTGTTCCCATAATATTCCCGAATCCTCCAACATTTGTAAGAGTAAAAGTCCCTCCAACTACCTCATCAGGTTTTAATTCGTTTGAACGAGCACGAGATGCAAGGTCATTTATGGTTTTTGTTAAACCTATTAAATTTTTTTGATCAGCATCTTTGATTACTGGTACAATAAGATTACCTGAGGGAAGAGCAGTAGCCATTCCAATATTAATATGTTTTCTTTTAATTATATTATCCCCGTCAACTGCAATATTAATCATAGGAAAATCTTTAATAGCTTTTATTACTGCGTTAATGAAAATGGGAGTAAAAGTAATTTTTTGACCTTCTTTCTTTAAGAAATCATCCTTAATATTATTCCTCCAGTTAACAATGTTAGTAACATCTGCCTCTACGAATGATGTAACGTGAGGAGAAATATGCTTTGACATCACCATGTGTTTTGCTATCATCTTTCTCATACGATTCATTTCGATGATTTCATCTCCCTCCATTTGTGTAATGTTAATAGATGAGTTATCGACAGGTGATACTTTTGATTGGTTTAATTGAAGTTTTAAACTCTCAGTTTTTCTATTAGGATCTGAATTACGATTTTTAAGGTATGATAAAATATCATTCTTGGTAATTCTTCCATTTTTACCTGAACCGACAATAGACTTTAACTCTAATTGATTAATTTTCTCTT
>MDTC01263714.1_pt1 | contig 12605 bp, 9 predicted proteins | sample 811181 | NCBI WGS metagenome assembly MDTC01 (sample SAMN05326644, study PRJNA326480) | marine metagenome | isolation source: seawater | place: Pacific Ocean: North | collected 2011 | reverse complement strand
CTGTTACACGAGACATAAGACAAAAAGAAGACGTAAAAATTATTCTGGAATTTTAAAAAAAGATGGCACAAAAAACCGATTTAAACGTCAATCCATATTACGACGACTTCGACTCTGCGAATAATTTTTACAAAGTACTATTCAAACCAGGATTCCCAGTCCAAGCTAGAGAATTAACAACTCTACAATCAATTTTACAAAATCAAATTGAGGACTTTGGTAGTCATATATTTAAAGAAGGGTCAATTGTTATACCCGGAAATATCGCTTATGATGGACAGTTTTATGCTGTCAAGTTAAATCCAACAAACTCTGGTGTTGATGTTTCGGTTTACATCAATAACTTTATTGGAAAGAAGATCACTGGACAAACCTCTGGAACAACTGCTACAATTCAGTATGTTCAGTTACCCGATGGTAACAATGTTGAAGATTTAACTGTTTACGTAAAATATTTGGATTCTGATAATGATTATGAATTCAATCAGTTTCCAGATAATGAATCTTTCTTTGCTAGCGAAAGTGTAGTTTATGGTAATACTACAATCGCTGCTGGAACAGTATTCGCTACATCTGTAGCATCTGAATCTACTGCTATTGGTTCTGCCGCTTTCATTGGTGATGGTGTTTTCTTCATTCGTGGATATTTTGTCAACGTAAGTAAGCAAACACTGCTTCTTGATGAATATTCAAATACTCCATCGTACAGAGTTGGTTTAAAGATTACAGAATCTCTCATTAATGCCAAAGAGGATAATTCTCTGTATGATAATGCTAAGGGATTTACAAACTTTGCTGCTCCTGGAGCTGATAGGTTAAAAATTACTTTAACATTAACTAAAAAGTTACTGACTGATTTTAATGATACTGATTTTGTTGAATTACTGAGACTTGACGATGGAAAGATTAAAGTTCTTGAGACTAAAACTGAATACAATAAACTTCGTGATTATCTGGCAGAAAGAACATATGATGAGTCGGGAGATTACTCAATTGAACCGTTCCAACCATCAATCCACAACTCACTAAATGATAGATTAGGGAGTGATGGTCTTTTCTTCAATGATGAGATTACTGATCAAGGTAATTCACCATCTGAAGATTTGATGTGTGTAAAATTATCTCCAGGAAAAGCATATGTAAGGGGATATGATGTAGAAACTATTTCTGCTAAAATCTTAGACGTTGAAAAACCCAGAGATACTAAAAACGTATCTTCCGCAAGAATACCCTTTGAGATGGGTAACCTTCTCAGAGTTTTTGATGTAAGTGGTATTCCTCAAAATAGAAACACCATTACATTAAAGTCAAGAGTGAATGGTGGTGGATCTGATATTGGTGATGCTAGAGTTTATTCTTTTGGTCTTACTGACGCAAACTATTCCGGTGATTCCACACAGTTTGATCTCTATCTTTATGATATTCAAACATATACTGAAATTGTATTTAATTCTCAAGTTACCAGTGCTCAGTTACCAGTTGGATCCTATGTTAAAGGAAAGAGCAGTGGCGCAACTGGATTCTCTGTAACAAATCCTGGTGGTGGTGCTACCACTATTAATTTGAGACAAACATCAGGAACATTTGCTCCAGGTGAACAAGTCGAAATTAATGGTGTTGATGAAGTTGTCGATGTAAACTTCCAAGCAGGTCATAGAAGAGTTGTATCTACGACTGTGTTTGATAGTAAAGATATCATGTCTGTAAATCAGGCAAGTGGTAGTGGATTCCCAGGATTTACCGCAACATCAGTCTTGGCTTATGCCGACATTCCTGGCGGAACTATCAGTGGTAGCAACACTTTTACGCCAGATGGTGGTGCTATTACCTCGATTGAAGTAGATGATATCATTTCTTATTTCTCTGGTGGTGGAGACAGAAGATGGAATAGAGTGACCGCTGTAAATAACGGAGGTACCTCGTTTACAATTGCTGCTACAAGTCCTGGAGTTGCTGGAGTTTATGCTACTGCCGTTGCTAATGGCACATATACATCAGTTCAACTAGCCGAATCGGTAATTGAAAATGAGGATAAGGGATTTTTATACGCAGAGTTGCCAGATTCTAATATCTCTTCAGTTAATTTAACTGGATCCGAATTATTCATTTCTGATCAAGTAACTGCTAAAACTATTTCTGGTAATCAACTTACCATTTCAACATCAGATTTCTCTGGAATTTCTAGTTCTTTCTTAGCAACTTATGATGCTGAAAGATATTTGGTTTCTAGTAGTGCTGGTGCTATTTCTACTGTTACTTCTAGTAAGTTTGTTCTTAATGGTGATAGCACAACTGCTACAATTTCTGGTCTTCAAAATGGATCGAATACAGTTGCTAATGTAACTCTGATTAAGCAAGGTATTCAAAGTAAAGTAAAAGAATTTACAAGATCTTCTACTTTGACGGTAAATCTTTCTAAGTATGAAAAGTCTGGAACCAATGCTAATTCATCAGTAAATGATGGATTGACTCATAACCAATTCTATGGATTGAGAGTACAGGATGAGGAAATTTCACTTAACTTCCCTGATGTTGTAGATGTTATCGCAGTATATGAGAGTTTAGATTCTAACGATCCTTCGATCGATACTGTTGAATTCACTTCAACAGCAAATGTAACTAACAATGCTGTAATTGGAGAAAATATTGTAGGTAATGATTCGAATGCTATTGCTAGAGTTGTTACCAAACCTTCAGCTAACGTACTCGGTATTGTATATTTGAATACTGATAGATTCAACTCTGGAGAAAAAGTTACTTTCCAAGAATCTGGTATTGAAACTAATATTCAAACTATAACTGCCGGATCCTTCAAGGACATTACAAATTCATTTGGTTTAGATAAGGGTCAAAAAGATCAATATTATGACTATTCTAGACTTGTAAGGAATAAAGATTCGAATGTTCCATCTAGAAGATTATTCATAGTATTTGACCACTATACAGTTCCTACAACTGATGATGGTGATGTATTTACTGTTCTTAGTTATGATAAGCAAAGATATACTAATGATATTCCAAACATTGGAAAAAATAACGTAAGAGCAAGTGATACTTTAGACTTTAGACCTAGAGTTTCTCAATTCACTGGCAATACATCTTCTCCATTCGATTTTGCTGCTAGAAGTTTCAATACTGTACCAAAGGTAATTTTAACACCAGCAGAATCTTCTACTTTAGGATATGATTTTTATCTTGGTAGAATTGATAAAATCTATATTGATAAGTTTGGCAAGTTCATCCTTCAAAAAGGTGTATCTGGATTAGATCCTAAAGCACCTACAAAACTTGACAATGTGATGGAAATTGCCACTGTTGCATTACCACCATATCTTTATAATCCATCTGATGCAGGATTAACTCTTGTTGATAACAGAAGATATACCATGAGAGATATTGGGTATATCGAAGACAGAGTTGAAAATCTTGAGAGAGTAACGTCACTTTCTCTCCTTGAACTCAATACTGCCACTCTACAAATTCAAGATGTTGATGGTAACAACAGATTCAAGAGCGGTTTCTTTGTTGATGACTTTAAAAATAATGAATTTGTTGATCAAGAACTTTCTTCTGTTCAAATCGATCCTCAGACTCAAGAACTGTCACCTATTGTTAGTAGAAACACTCTCAAGAGTCAACTAGCACCCTCAACTAGTTTGATCGATACTGTTATTGATCTTTCTACAAACTATGACCTCGTAGATTCTAACGTTCAAAAAACTGGTAAAGCAGTAACTCTTAAGTATGATGAAGCCGGTTGGATTGAACAACCATTAGCAACAAGAGTTGAAAATGTCAACCCATTCCACGTTGTTCTTTACACTGGTAATGTTGAACTTAACCCACCTCAAGATAGTTGGGTAAGAACCATTAGAATACCTCCTCGTACCGCATTTGGTGGTGCTACCAATGTAAGTCTTGGTGGAGGTTGGAGAGTATTTGCTGGAACAGTTACTCAAGTTTCAACTAGAGATGTAGTTGTATCTTCCGGTAATGATGCTTTCATGCGTTCTAGAAATACAGAGTTTGACATCACAAACATCAAACCTCTTACCAAGTTCTATCAGTTCTTTGATGGAAACGGCTCTGTTGATTATGTTCCTAAACTTCTTGAAATTGCTAACGATACAACTTTAGAAAATTATGGTGCTTCTGGAGAATTCACAGTTGGAGAAACTGTCCATGGCACTGCTGATGATGGTACTATTCTGATTAGATTCAGAGTAGCACAATCTAATCACAAAGAAGGACCTTTTAACGCTCCTACTTTAGTTTACAATATCAATCCATATGTTAAGAGTGAAAATCTTCAAGCTTCTTATAGCACATCATCTAAGGTACTCAACGTAGACACCTTTGCTCTGTCCGAGGAGGCACAAGGAAGGTACTTTGGATATGTAACCAAGGGAATGAAGTTAGTAGGGCAAGAGAGCGGTTCTGTCGCCTATCTGAAGGACCTCAGATTGATTTCTGACAACTATGGAGACCTCAAAGGCACCTTCTTCTTGAAGGATCCATATGCTACTCCTGGTCCAAGTGTCAAGATTGAGACTGGCACAAAATCATATAAGGTCACTAACAGCCCAACTAACGCCGAACCACTGCCTGGCAGCAACTTGATTTCAAGTGCTGAGACAGAATATAAGGCAGAGGGTATCTTCCAGGTCAGACAACTTGTTCAGACCAGAAGGACTATCAACCGTTTCGTTGATCCACTTGCTCAGTCATTCACTGTTGGTGGCAATATTAATACAACTTCTGATGCCACTGGCGGAAATGATGATACTAATGGAGCATTCCTGACTGCTGTTGACCTGTTCTTCGCTAATAAGGATTCAAATAATAATCCTGTTAGAGTTGAAATTAGAACAGTTGAATTAGGCACACCAACGAGAGATGTTATCGGCGATCCTGTTACATTGAGACCTGATGATATCACCATCTCTAGAACTGGTGAAATTGCTACTAAGGTTTCCTTCCCATATCCAATCTTCCTTGAACCATCAAAAGAATATGCGATCGTAATCGTATCTGAAGCAAGTGACGAATATGAACTGTGGTGTGCTCGTATGGGTGAAGTCACTATTAATACACAATCACTTCCTGATGCTGAAGCAGTTAGATATACCAAGCAATTTGCTCTGGGTAGTTTGTTCAAGTCACAGAACGGAACAATCTGGACTGCTGACCAGTATCAAGATCTTAAGTTCAAACTGTATAAGGCGAACTTCACTTCCACCTCAGGTACTGCTTACTTCTATAACCCAACTCTGGACGAGAGTAATGGTTATGTACAAGTATTGGGCAATAATCCAATCACAACTCTTCCAAAGACAGCAACTCTTGGAATTTCAACTGCCATAGATGCTGCTACACAACAAAACCTGGTAGTAGGCAGAAAAGTTGTTGGTGATCGTACTTTTGTCACTGGTACTATTGTTGGTACTGGAGGCACAGCAGTCAATATTGGTATCGCAGATAGTGGAGCAAATTATGTAACTACTTCTTCTGTAGGAACCTTTAATGTTGTAGGTAGAGGAACTGGATTAACAATTGATATCACTGCTGATTCATTTGGTGGAATTACAGGAGTTTCCATTAACAATGGCGGTAATGGATATCAGGCTGGAGACGTAGTTGGTATCGTAACTGCTAACGTTACTGGCAACACAGGTAATGGTGCTGATATCAATATCGTATCTAAGCAGGGTATTGATACACTTTATCTCTCAGATGTTAAGGGTGATTCCTTTACCGTTGGATCTGCTGTAAGTTTCAGAGATAATAGTGGTGCTCTTGTTTCTTTGGCAAGCACAACTATTAGATCTTATAATTCTTCCGGTGGCAACTTCCTTCGTGTCAATCACTTCGATCATGGAATGTATGCTGATACCAATAGAGTGATTCTTAGTGATGTTGAAACAAATGTTCCAACAACGACACTTTCAACTGATTTAGGATCTCAAGAGGTTGATACTATTAGCGTTGCTAGCACTACTAACTTCACTACATTTGAAGGAGTTCCTGTTAGTGCTTCTAATAATGGATATGTCCTTGTTGAAAATGAAATTATAGCATATGATGCCGTTGGCACTGGCATTCTTGAAATTGCTACAAATGGTAGAGGTATTGATTCTACTTTAGTAATTGATCATTCTAGTTCTGCTAAAGTTTCTAAGTATGAACTGAACGGTGTTTCTTTGAGAAGAATTAATACCACCCATACAGTAAGTAGTGTTGGAATGGATCTTGATTCTTATCAGATTGAAATCAATAGAGCAACAAATGGTGTTGACAGAAGTTCTGATGACACAACACTTTCCGCTCCAGAATTGTCATTTAATGATGAATCTGATTTGGGTGGTACTAAGGCAAAAGCAACTGAAAATATTCAATTTGGTTCTATAGTTCCAAATTACTATGTTGCTACTCCCGGATCTTCAACATCTGCTACTGGACAAATTAGAACAATTACTGGAACAAGTGTAAATGGTAGTGAAGTATCCTTCTTGGATAGTGGATTTGAATCAGTAGAACTGAATAAAGTTAACCAATTGAGTTCTGTAAGACTAGTTGCTTCTAAGGTAAATGAAAATCAATTCCTGTCTGGAATGCCCAGAAACAAGTCATTCACTACCGCAGTAACTTTAAATACAACTGATAATAATCTTTCACCTATAATTTACACTGACGCTGCCTATACTGAATTTAGAAATAGTCGTGTTAACAACCCTGTAACAAATTACGATTCTGATAATAGAGTTAATTCTCTGTTGTTTGATCCTAATGCAGGTGTCTATGTATCAAAAGTCGTAAATCTCAAACAACCTGCTACAACTCTTAAAGTAATTCTTAGTGCTTATAGAGATTCGACAGCAGATATTAGAGCACTCTACAGTTTAATCAGAGCAGATTCTTCTGAAATTGAACAAGAGTTTGAATTATTCCCAGGATTTGATAACACAACGTTGACCTCTAGTGGAGAGTTCTCAGTAGTAGACTCAAGTGCGAATAGTGGAAGACCTGATGTATTTGTTCCAGCAAGTCTGGAAAACCAGTATCTTGAGTATGAGTTTACCGCTAATGATCTTGATCTGTTTACTGGATATAGAATTAAATTGATTCTGGCTGGAACAAGTCAAGCACATGCTCCAAGAATCAAAGATCTTAGAACGATTGCTGTAAGATGATACGGGTAGAAGGGCATCAGCATCTGTACAGAGATGAAAAAACTGGTGCTATAGTTAATTGTGATAGTGTAGCGTATAATCAATATGTCTCTTCCCTCAGAAGAAGAAAATCTCAAAAAAGAGAAATTTCTGAAATGAGGAAAGAGATTGATGAACTCAAATCACTACTTAAGGAGATCTTAAATGGAAATGAATCCAAATGAAATCGAACTAGAAACTATGAGTAAGTCTTTTGCTTATGAGAAACTAGCAAGAGATGTAGATGATATCAAGGATCCTGATGTTTTAAGAGAGTTAGCGAAGTGTTATATCAAACTATATTTTAAACAACAAGAAGTTGTGACTAAGATAGGAGCACCGCAGATATAAATACATATTAGGTTCCCTCTATCCAGTTTATGGCTGATATTAAGGTAAGAGTAGGTCAACAACCAGCAGTTAAAGTTGCATCATCTCTTGGTGGTGCTCAGGGAGGTTCTTTAGCGGAACTAAGTGACGTTACTATCTCCAATCCAGGAGATGGTACATTACTCGTATATAATTCAACAACTAAAAAATTTGAAGGGACAAATACTTTAACCACTGGAAATGATCAGAATTTGACGATTAACGGTGGTGTGTTCTAATGGCAACAAAAATTCAACTAAAAAGATCTAGTGGTGCGGTACTACCATCATCCCTAGCATACGGTGAATTAGCACACATCTCTGGAATTGGTAGTTTTGGTGGTGATGATGGATTTAAAGATAGAATTTATATCGGTCACAATGATGTTGCCAATCCAACAATAGTCACAGTTGGTGGTCGATATTATACATCAATGATGGACCACGAACCTGGTGCCATTGCTGCTGTAACTAATACTGTTAATCATGACGGCGGTATTGTTGCGGTTCTTGATGACAATAGAAAAGTCGATCAATGGAATGTTGATAATTTAAGGCTTGATGGAAATACATTATCATCTACAGATACTGATGGTAATATTGTATTAACTCCAAATGGAAATGGAAAAGTCGTTATTGATAGTGAGGTAACTAGTAATAGACATGTTACCTTTGAAAAAGGATTTACATCTAAAACGCACGCTTTTTTTGAAGAAGAAGTACGTATTAACAATATTGGAATTTCAACTGATCATATTAAAACTGTTAGTGGAAATAAATTATTCATTGACCCATTTCCTGATGGATTAAGTAATGAAGGCACTGTTATTATTAAAGGTGATCTTCAAGTTGATGGGACATCCAATGTTGTAAGTTCAACATCACTGAGTATTACAGATCCAATTATCACTCTTGGACTTACTACAACTTCAAGAACGGTGATGCAACCAGTTCAATCTGGTGTAACTACAATAACGATTGACTCTGTTACTGGTTTGAATGAGGGTGACCTAGTAAGTGGTTTAGCTGCTATTAGCGCAGGATCAACAATTACAAATATTGCTGATGCCACAAAAATAATTACTATAAGTAATGCCGTTACATCAGGAATAGCAACTGAATCTCAAATTACAATAACTGTTAATGTAGATACTAATACTGATAGAGGTGTCGCATTTGATTACAACACAGGATCTGGAGTTGGTGCTGGTAAAACAGGATTCTTTGGATATATTGATCAAACTAATTCTGGAAGTTCTGCTGTTCAAAGATCTTGGACATATATTCCAGATGCCGCTATTACTGGTAATGTTGTAACAGGTACTAGAGGTTACCTAGATATTAAAGGTATCTATTATCAGACTGGTGATTTTAGTACTAATGGAATGGTTTATTTTGATGTTAATGGTTTACAGACATCCACAGTATCTCCAGGTTCAGGAATAAGTACTTCGAATTTTGTAATGACCACTAATGAATCAAATGTTCCAACATGGACTGATATTTTGGATGGAGGACAATACTAATGAATGAAGAAGTTGATGTGAATGCTTTGATAACACTATATAATCAGAAAGTGGCACAATTATCAAATCAAGTAATATTACTGGAAGCAAAATTACAAACTTTGACTCAAGATTATAACGAATTGAAAGAAAAAACCCAATCTACATATGAATAGATAGAGAAATGGCAAAACCAACAACGAAACAAGAATTAATAGATTACTGCCTAAGAAGATTGGGTGCTCCTGTATTGGAAATAAATGTTGATGATGATCAGATTGATGATTTATTCGATGATACTATTCAATTTTTCAATGAGCGTCATTATGACGGTGTTGAAAGAATGTACCTTAAGTACAAGATTACTACGGATGATATTGAGAGATCTCGTGGATTAAACACAGGAACTACGACCGTTAATAGCACTACTGGTGTTGGTATTGTAACTACAACCGGAACATCAGAAAACAGTAGTGTTGGTACAATTACATCAAATTTCTACGAAAATTCAAATTACATCCAAGTTCCAGACTCTGTAATTGGAATTGAAAAAGTATTTAAATTTAATACCAGTGAAATATCTGGTAGCATGTTCAGTATAAAATATCAGTTATTTTTAAATGACATGTATAGGTTTGATTCAATCGATTTACTTCAATATTCGATGGTAAAAACTTATCTGTCCGATATTGACTATCTTTTAACAACTGATAAGCAAGTAAGATTTACTAAAAGTCAAGATAGATTATATTTGGATACAGATTGGGGTGATTTGACTGCTGACGATTTCTTAGTTATTGATTGTTTTAGAGCATTAGATCCTGCTAATTTCTCAAAAATATATAATGACTCTTTCGTAAAAAGATACCTAACAGCACTTATTAAGAGGCAGTGGGGACAAAATCTTATTAAATTTAGAGGTGTTAAACTTCCAGGTGGAATCGAATTGAACGGTAGAGAAATTTATGAAGATGGTGAGAGAGAAATAGAAGAAATAAGATCAAAAATGACTAGTGATTATGAAACTCCACCCCTCGACTTTATTGGATAATGGCACTCAATCCCTTCTTCCTCCAAGGAGCACAATCAGAACAAAGATTAATTCAGGATCTCATCAATGAGCAACTGACTATTTTTGGAGTCGATATAATCTATATTCCAAGAAAGTTTGTCAGAGAACAAACTATTATCAAAGAAATTCAATCATCAAAATTTGATGATAACTTTTCACTTGAAGCATATGTCAACACTTATGAGGGATATTCTGGAGCAGGTGACGTACTCACAAAATTTGGCGTTAGTTTAAGAGATGAAGTTGTTTTAACAATTTCAAAAGAGAGATTTGAAGATTTTATAACTCCATTCATGAACGCTGATTCTGATATTGAATTAGCAACAAGACCAAGAGAAGGTGATTTAGTATATTTTCCATTAGGACAAAGATTATTTGAAATTAAATTTGTTGAGCATGAAAAACCATTTTACCAGTTAGGTAAAACTTATGTTTACGAAATTCAATGCGAACTCTTTGAATATGAAGATGAAGTCATTGACACTGGTCTTGATATTGTAGATACTCAAGTTCAAGAAGAAGGATATATTACTACAATTCAGTTGGTTGGAGCAGGTGTTACTGCTACAGCAACCGCTACTATTAACACTGGATTTGTAAGAGAAATATTCTTGAATGATGATGGATCAGGATATACAAGTGTGCCAACTGTTACTATTTCTCCAGCACCTAACGTTGCTGGAAGAGTGGATGCTACGGCAGTCGCTATTACTACAGTTAGAGGTGGAGTTCATTCAGTTGAAAGTATAAGACTCACTAATGCTGGTGCTAGGTATTCAGAACCACCTACAATTACTATAACAGGTGGTGGTGGAACTGGAGCTGCTGCTACATGTAGTGTAGAGACATCTCTGAATGGCATGACTGCTATGAGTTTGGTGCTTGAGGGTAATGGATATACCGTGGCACCAAACATAACATTTACAACTGATGATGGTGGAACTGGCAATACGATTGTAAGTCCAACTGCTGTCCCTGTTATGAAGCCCAGCACAGTTGTTGGTCTTGCTGTAAGTTCTTTCCTAATAACGAATACTGGTTCAGGTATGGTTGGAATTGTAACCGTAACAATCGATAATCCACCATTTATTAGCACCACAGGAAATTATATCTTTAATGAAACTGTAACTGGATCTGTTAGTGGAACAGAAGGTGTCGTTAAAGATTGGGATCTTGATAGCAAGATTCTCAAAGTTTCAAATGTTGGTATTGGAACAACAACTAAAGGATTTGCGCCAGGTGAAACTGTTACAGGTTCTCTTTCTGGATCCATATATGCTGTGGGATCATATAATAAAGATGATATATATGATGAGTATGCTTCTAATGATGAAATAGAAGAAGAAGCAGATTTGATCCTTGACTTTACACAATCCAATCCATTCGGTTCATACTAATGTTAGGCACATACTATTATCACGAAATTATTAGACGCACGATTATTGCGTTTGGTACCACCTTTAATAATATCAATATCAGACATCAAAATAAAGATGGTGACAGCATAAGTCAAATGAAAGTTCCCTTGGCTTATGGTCCTATGCAGAAGTTCCTGGCTAGACTTGAGCAGCAGGCAGATTTGAATAAGGCAGTTCAGATCACATTGCCTAGAATGTCATTTGAGATGAACTCCATCACATATGATCCAACTAGAAAGACTGGTATTACTCAGACTTTCAAGGCAGTTGGTGATGATGGCAACATGAAGAAAGTCTTTATGCCCGTTCCATATAATATTGGTTTTGAACTCAATGTTTTGACTAAGTTGAATGATGATTCGCTTCAGATTATTGAGCAGATTTTACCATACTTCCAACCTTCATTTAACTTGACTGTTGATTTGGTAGATGCTATCAACGAAAAGAAAGATATTCCTGTGGTTTTAGATAGTATTTCCTTTCAAGATGACTATGAAGGAGATTTTTCCACACGTCGTGCTTTAATATATACTTTACAATTCACAGCGAAGACCTATTTGTTTGGTCCTGTCGCAGAATCTTCCGATGGTCTTATCAAGAAGGTTCAAGTGGATGTGTATAATGACACTAACATCCAAACCGCTAAGAGAGAAGTTCGCTATACAGTTGAACCAGATCCAATCACTGCTGGACCCGATGATGATTTTGGATTCTCTGAGACCACTTCTTTCTTCAGTGATGGTTCTACGTATAGTCCAACTAGACAGGAAGATCTGAAGTAATGTCTAACTTTGACCCTATTGATGAAGCATTGAATATCTCTAGTGATATTGTGGAAGTCGAAAAGGCACCTATTAAAAGGGAAAAACCACAAGTCGATGATATTAAAAAAGATTATGAATATACAAGAGCAAATCTTTATTCATTAATCGAAAAGGGTCAAGAAGCAATCAACGGTATTATGGAACTTGCGGGTGAAAGCGCAAGTCCCAGAGCATATGAAGTTGCTGGTCAGTTAATCAAGAGTGTTGCTG
>MDTC01023716.1_pt1 | contig 12607 bp, 7 predicted proteins | sample 811181 | NCBI WGS metagenome assembly MDTC01 (sample SAMN05326644, study PRJNA326480) | marine metagenome | isolation source: seawater | place: Pacific Ocean: North | collected 2011 | reverse complement strand
GCTCTGCGGGCTCTGCGGGCTCTGCGGGCTCTGCGGGCTCTGCGGGCTCTGCGGGCTCTGCGGGCTCTGCGGGCTCTGCATCCACTGCATCCACTGCGTCTCCTGCATCGGAGTCCGGGTCAGCCGATACAGCTGAATCGGCCTCGCCTAACTCCATTTCAGGACGGCCGTCCAATTCAGAATCCGCAATGGAGTCCGCGAAGGGGCTATCAATGGCTTCGTCGAAGGAATCAAGATTCAGATCAGCGGTTTCCGCAGTCATTGTCGGCATCGGCCTTCGCACCTCTTGCGGGTCCAAAAGGGCGCTTGGACCAGGAGTCGCGTCCGGTCTAATGAGGTCTTGTTTCGACTCGTGTTCATTATCGTCAACAGCCCCTTGATTCGAGGCCGCCTGGAGTGCGTCGGCTAAACTCTTAGGACGGGATGCATGTCTGTTTCTCGCATGGCGCGATTCAAGCTCCTCGGCAAGTTCTGATAGAGCCGTACCGCGTCCAATAGTTTGAGATACACTCAGCAGCAAGTTGAGGTCCGGAGTTTGCGGAAGTGCATTAATGGAGTTCACTAGACGAGCTAAGCACTGGCCGAAAGGGCTATCTGGCGCATCAACAAGAACCGGTCGCATACGTCGGACAGCGACGCGGACCGAGGGGTCATCGGGTAAGGTCCCGACATGTAAAGGTTTGAATCCCAGATACTTGTTACACACGATGGCAAGGGCGCTGTAAACTCGTTTTTCGTCTTCAAACCCCGACTGATTGATGATGAGCTTTGGAACGCTTGAGGCTAAGCGAACCTTGAGAGACGCCTGCAAACTCGAACTCAGTTGGCTTGCATGGTCTAATAGTTCATTGATTGATTCGATTCGATTTTCACCGCTGCTTTTAACAGCCCGCCGGAGCAAGGATCGAAACTCTGGATTGTTACCATGTGCTAACTCAAGCCGTCTATAAGTCGCCGCTTTAAGAAAACTATAGGTGTTTTGGATAGACGTTGGCTCAGGACTGGTCACCACAATGCGATGGCCAGCAATGGCAAATAAATCTAATGTCGGATAATGCGCACCCGCGCCGAGATCGATGAGAATGACATCAGCATCGAGTTCCACCAAATCCTGTAAAAATGCCCTCCGCATTTCAAAATCCGGGTTGATGGATTCAAGAATGGCTGAGGCGCCGCTAATCAATGTGAGATTTTGAATTCGTGTCGGGAGACAGACATCGGCTAGAGACAGTGAATCAGACTCGAAATATTCAGCAACGGTTCTCGCTGGATGCAAAAGACCCAGTAAAGTATGAAGGTTGGCTGCGCCTAGGTCCGCATCCAAAGCAATCACACGCAGCCCCTTCTGCGCTAAGGAGACAGCTACCGAAGCACAGACGAGGGATTTCCCAACCCCACCTTTGCCGCCGGCAAAAGCCCATATTTCGGGCAGGCGGCTGGACGCTACCTTACCTTTTTGGTCTGCTGTCTCCACCTTTCTCTCCCGTCTTGTCTACGCGACCACTGCCCCCGCCTTCTTGGGCAGCTCCGCCCTTTTCCGCGGCCGTTTGGGCTTTTCTTGTCCTCAATCTATGACGAATCATATTAAGTTCACCCCGAGCATCTTTTTCTTTGAGCTTCTCCCAAAGCTTTTTCATCAAGACTTTCGTATTGTAGTCTTTTGACATGTTTTGGTGCTGGACCAACCACGGAATTAAATCCGGATGATCCGTCGTGGCTAAAGCTCGAACGATTGAAAAGAGCTTCAGCCGATACTTGGTAACGATCTTGATTGGACCCCCTTCTTGGACAGGGACCAAAATTTCCGGACACTGGGCCCGAATGTCTTTCTCAGACTCAAAAGCGTCCATAAGAGGTGGCGCCGAGTCGGTTGCAACCAAGTTGGATAAAGCTGCTATGGCTGTGCATTGGACCCTTAGCGCTGGATCTTTAAGTCCGTCTGTCAAGCTTTTGAGAAGGCGATTATCTCTGAGTTGGCCAAGCGCCCAAATCGCCGCTACGCGGGCATCTTCCTCCGCATTGGGCGTACCAAAGATCTCTAACAATCGATTAATCTCCGTCGACTTTAGCATGCCAAACATATAGGCCTGTGCCACGGGCTCCGCGCGGGCCGCAGGGGACGCGACGAGCTTACGCGCCAGGTCAGTCGTAGGACCCGGCCCGATCTGCCCGATGGCGATCATGACCGGAAACGCTAATTCGGGCCTCTCATCGACAAGTTTAATGAGTCTTGATGCCGCAGCCGATATCCGTAAAGTCCCCGCGATATGTGCGGCACGAACAACAACCCCTTCCATGGGGTCATCCAATGCGGACAGGACCGCCCGTTCAATATCCGGCGTGCTTTGCAGATCAAGTCTCTCGACCAACATGTCCAGGCCCTGCCGTCGGTTTAATTCATCCGCGCTTCGCAGCTTGATCAAAGCCAGCCCTGAGTGCATGTAGCGCTGCAGAAAATGATCCGACAGCGTGTTAGCTGTGACAAGGTGTGCCGCGGCAAAAACTAAGAACAAGATCCCAAACTTCGTTTCGTTCGCCCCACCCTTAAGAAACTCGTCATCGATGAAGCCATCATCTCGGTTTTCATCACTCAGCTTGGCATCAAGTTGAGCCATCTCATCCGTTAGAAAGTTATCTAAGAAATTCTGTCCGATTAGAAGATCACTGAGGGACAGGATTGTCGCAAAGCCCGTCCCGATTCCAATCACAAACCAGAGGGCGATTAAAAACAGACTCAACCCCGCCGAGGAACACGAGTTGTCTACGTAGTGTAGAATGAGACCGGAGAGTGAATAGAACGCACCTAAGGCGACGACCAACGCGGCGAGTCGTCGATAAACAGTGCCGAACAGCGCTCTACCTACGGAATGCACGAAATCAGTTGCTGACCTTAGGTTGAGTTGGAAAGAAGAAGCTATAGCCAATTGTCACGGACAGCGTATTACGCCATTCGCTCGCGGCACCACTTTTTGCTCCATCCCCACTACTCGAACCACCGTCCACCGCATTGAGAGCATAACTGAATAATTGGTCCTTGAACTGCAGCAAAATAGCCGACGATCGATTCATGAAAAAACGTACGCCAACGCCGCCAACCAGCATGGGTGACAATTCTTCAACCTCAGGATTCCCCGATACACTGGCAAGGCCAGCACCAAGAATAAGGTGGGTATCGTAGTCGAAAACTTTACGACCTAAAAACGCCAGTTTACCAAAAATTGGCGTGTAGGTGACTTCAACAGCGGCCGCTAATTTCAATTCAGCGAATCCCCCTTGCCTTACGCGGTCAGGGCGCTCAGCTTCAAGTCGTTCTTTCAGAGCCGAGTCGAGCCCGACCCCATACTGTAGAGCGGCGCCAACCGCCCAACTATCGCTCCAGTTGTAGTCAAAGTCGACGCCCAATAGAACGTTACGCCGAAATGCATCATTGAGAGTGAAGCCGACCGTGGGCGCAACTTCAAACCGGTCTGAACGCAACATAAAACGGTTACGAACCGCGTCTCCAGCTTGGAGTTTTTCCAGGGCTGTCCGCTTCGGGCCCTGTATATTGGCAGCCTCAACCACGGAGACGGCAAACTGAGCCGTGCTGACAGCGAGGACCGTCAGGACAAGTGACAGACCACGAGCAGCTCCCAATCCCCTCGTCCTCGCCCAGTCGCCTTGAGTCGTCTTCGTGTTGGTCAATCTCATCTATTTTCGCCTCACCCGACGCGGTGGCTGATACTTAAAGTTCGGTGGTAGAAAAAAGCTGACCCCGGCGCTGAACACTAAGTTATTCACAATCTCGCTGCCACCTGGGTAATCTTCATTGTAGACACCATCTCGGATGGAAAGGTTCAGCGTAAACCAACGATTCATGAAGTACCGCTGGCCTAGACCGACACTTAGTGTGGGATGCATATCCAGCTGAGTTTGAGTCACACCCGCTCCAAGTACTGCATAGGTGTCCCAGGGAATAATCCACGTGTTGAACAGCGCAAATTTTCCGTACATAAAAGCATACTGAAAATCGAGGGCCGCTGACCATTGCACCTTTGAGACTTCAGGAAACACATCGTAGTCGGTGATGACCTGGTCAAATAGGTCTGTCTCAGACCCGAGGGAAAATGTGCCCGATGCACCGATGGCCATGACTTCTGTGACGTGATAGGTGGCCGAGGCGCCGGCCATGAAGAAGCTCACCAAACTGTCGTTGATATTGGTCCCCAAGCTCGGCGCGATCTCAAAGCGCCGTCTTCTCAAAAATGGGCGTCGCTGAATCACACGAATTAGATCCAACTCCGCTCGTTTCTGAGCTTCGACAGCCTTTGCCGTTTTTTCCGTATCGATAATGTCGAACTCAAGTTCGTCCGAATCACTTTCATCACCCAAACTGGTCTCATCACCACCTGTAACCTCATCGAGCGAGAAAGACATGTCATCGTCCTGCGCACACGCAGGCGATGGGAAAACAAACGCGAACACAACGAGGCATGCGATTGATGAAATGAAGCGAAACATGCGCGACGACACCCAAGGGGATTCCAGTGACAGAATGAGTACCATCTTTCGACCCGCTAGGACAATAGGTCGAGTGCTAAGAATGACGAACATTGACCAAGGTGTGTTTCTCCGGTCGCAATGTCTGGCAGTGCCACTTCAATGACGCTAAAACGCCGTCATATGACCTGATTAAACGGAGTCGGAAAATAAAGCGTCCGCGAAGGCTTTAGGGTCAAATACACGTAAATCTTCGATCTGTTCGCCAATGCCGATATAGCGGACGGGGAACTTCATTTCATCGCAGATACCGATCACGACCCCACCTTTAGCGGTCCCATCAAGTTTCGTCAGTACAACCCCCGTCAAATCAACGGTTTGGCTAAACTCCTTAGCTTGGCTAATGGCGTTCTGTCCTACGGTCGCATCCAGTACAAGCCACGCTGAATGGGGTGCGCCTGGCAGTGCTTTATCGATGACTCGCTGAACTTTGGCCAGCTCTTCCATCAATTCCTTCTTGGCTTGGAGTCGGCCTGCTGTGTCAGCAATAATCACATCAAACCCTTCGGCCTCCGCTCGCTGACATGCATCGAAAATCACACTGGATGGGTCCTGATTTTCTCGTCCACGAACAACGGGTACATCTGCTCTTTGTCCCCAAACCTCCAGTTGTTCAACGGCCGCTGCTCTGAATGTATCACCGGCTGCCAACAACACTTTCTTTCCACTGCGACGATAGAGACTGGCTAACTTGCCAATGGTCGTTGTCTTACCGGCCCCATTGACACCCACAACCATGATGACATAAGGCGTGTGTGCATCTAGATCTAAGGGCTTTGATTCGAAGCTTAAAATGTTTCGAATTTCGTCCTTGATCTGACTCCAAACCTGCTGACTATCTTTTAGCTGACCAGCGCTCAGTTTTTCATTGACCATATCGACCAGTCGCTGACTTGTTCTCACGCCGATATCGGCTGTAAAAAGGGCTTCTTCAAGGTCACCGATCAGGTCGTCATCGATGGCCTTATTTTTCTTAAAAAGCTGACTCAAGCGGGAGACAAATCCAGCTTTGGTACGCGCCAAGCCTTGACCCAAAGTTTTGCCGCTCTTCTCAAGATTGGGATCGATCTCAGCTTCGGGTTCAGGACTGTCGTCTCCCGGCGACTCCAACGCAGTGTCGTCCGCCGTCGGCGCCTGCTCTTCCTCGGTCCGCATAATACGAATTTTGGTGCGGGACACATCCCCTTCATCGTCCACAGCGACATGAGGAATTTCAAAAACGCGCCGCGCTTCTGCTTCAATGTCAGAGGCGGAGCGAGCCGTTTGTTCCTCATCTGGGCGACTGATGTCCCGTGTTGCATCAAAATCCGGCTTCGAGGATAGGCCTTTGACCAAGAGGACGAGAACGAAAAGCCCCATAACGCCAAAAATAATATACTGGACCATTGGGTCGGCTGGTGCTTCGTCCGCTTGCCCAAGGAGCGCATAGAATTGAAGCGCAAAAATCACAGAAACATTCATCCAGTTTTTCCTATCATGACATACGCACACCGACGAGCTTACTCACGCCGGATTCTTCCATTGTGACCCCATAAAGCGAGTCTGCGATCTCCATCGTTCGCTTGTTGTGCGTCACAAGTATCACCTGACTTCTCTGCGCGATCTCTCGCACCACTTCATTAAAACGGCCTATGTTCGCATCATCGAGGGGCGCGTCAACTTCATCCAAGAGACAAAACGGGCTTGGCCGATGCCGAAAAACAGCAAAGATAAGTGCGATGGCGCACATCGCCTTCTCGCCACCACTGAGCAACTCGACAGATTGAATTTTCTTACCCGGCGGACTGACGTTCATATTAATGCCGGTGGCCAAGAGATCGTCCGGATTGGTCAATTCTAAATCCGCTTCTCCACCCCTGAACAAACGCGGAAAGAGCTCACGGAAGTGACCTCGAACAGCCTCAAATGTCTCGATGAATAGGGCTTTACTCGTCTGGTCGATCTCTTTGATTGCCGACTCCAGATCAGCCAGTGCGCTCAATAAATCATCACGCTGCGTCGTTAAGAATTCGAATCTCTCGGCCACGGCTTCAAATTCGTCGATGGCACTTACGTTTACATCACCCATCTTCTCGAGGAGTATTTCCAATTCTTCCAGTCGAACGACAGATTCGGGTCCTGGTCTTTCGAGGCCCTCCATATTGTCGGCAGCCTCCATGAGTTCGACCTGGTAGCGTTCCTTCATCCGTAAAGCGATATTGTCGGCCCGCAGCTTGATGGATTCTAATTCAAGCTTTCCATCACCAAGCCGTGTCCGAATCTCGTCACGTTTGGCCCTGGTGTTCTCGAGAGAGTCATCGACCTGAAGAACTTTTTCTCTGAGCGTTTCATGCTCTGATTTTACGGATGCCAATTCACCCGAAAACTCAGCCGCACTCTCTTCATCCAGCGCGCATTGGGTCTTGTCGGACTCAACAAGTGCCTGGAGTTCGGCCAGCCGCCGTTCGACATCGTCCCCGACTGAGACGACGCGCTCTCGTCGCACTTGAATCTCGTTAATCTGCCGTTCCAGCCGAGACACTAATGTCCGCATTCCAATGAGACGTTCACCGACCGTGTTCGCACGCGCCTTCGCATCATGCATATCGCCCAGAGCCTGATCACGAATCTGTTCTCGCTGAGAAACTATATCTTCGGCATCTCGAATCGTTCGCTGATGATCACCGCGATTGGACTCTGCGTCTCGTAAGCGGCCTTTGGCATCTTGTTCGAGCGATTGGTTTGTCTCCAGCTGTCTTTCGATCTCTGCCATTTCCAGATCAAACCGCTCTGTTGATTGGGCCAGCAAGACCCGCTGCCTTTCAAGCTGCTCAAATTCTTTCTGCTGCTCCGCTCTCACGATGGCTGTGGTCCGCGCTTGAGTTCTTGCTTCATCCAGCGTATGCCTGGCCGCATCGACAGCCTGTCTCGCCTCATCAAGAGCAGATTTTAGCGCCTCATGGGCCGCTTTGAGTTCATCGATCTCAGTGGCCAGTTGCCTGATCTCACGCTTGCGTTGGAGCGGGCCTAAGTCATCTCCTGCTCGACCGACACAAGCGATTGCATCCGCCAAGAACCGATCCCCGGCCCGGGTCACAACAGAACCTGAAAACCCTTTTTCGAGAACCTCCAACGCATCGTCAATAGACTCGACAAGCAGTGCGTCTGAGATGCAGTGGGCCAATAAATCTCGCCCCTTTGATGGATTAATGAGATCGACCAAATAACCGATGGCCGTATTTCCTGCCGGGAGCTGAGTTGTTCTGTTGACGCTCGCCGTGTTCATCTGCGCTAGCAAAACTTTGGACGTCTCAGCCTCGCTTGCATAGACTATCGCTGCTCGTTTAGACGCCATTGAGTCCATGACGACGGCATCCATGTTGATGCTCAAGGCGGACTGAAGCGCTGCTTCATATTCTTGAGGGACGTCCCAGAGGCCAGAAATCGGTCCCAAGCACCCCTCTAGTTGAGCATCGAGTATACTTTTACAGCCGTCACTTAGGTCATCGCGCCGTCTTTCCAACTCGATTAAACTATCGTGACGCGATGTCTTGGTGACGATCTCGTCACGCAAATCCCGTTCTTTTTCAACACATTGGTCGAGATGTCCTCTGGATGCCTGCGCATCTTTCGTGGCAGTTTGCAATCCAGTCTCTGCCAAAGCCTCGGCGGCCTGGGCGTCTATCAGCCGCGTCTTACAGTCGCTGACCGTCTCCATATGGCTGGCCAGACGATCTCGCTGTCCCTGATTTTGCTGGGCAAGCCGTTCTCGTCTGATCGCAAGCTCACGCTGCATCCGTACGCCCATTTCCAAGTCGGCTCGTGCCCGAGTAATCACCTGGACCTCTTGAGCCTCTTTTCGAACGTGTCCTTCTAAATCAGCGCGGGCTTCAATGACTCGGCGGGCTGAATCTTTGTGAGCGTCCACACGCTGGGTAACCATCGACTTCAACTCACCGCTTTCGGCCTCGAGTTGACTACACCGTGCGACGGTCTCGTCCAGTTCAAGTTCTAATTCGCTTCGACGGCCCTCGCCCACAGCCAAGTCTCTCTGCGCCTGGTTCAATTGGGCATGCAGCATATCGCGCTCACGCGCGTAGCCTGCAATTCGCTCCCTCGCCACAAGGACAGTCTCTTCCACCCGTCGCAAGCGCGCGGATGTGGCATTCACCTTAAGCGCGATGTCACGTTCCTGGGTTTGTACGGCGAGTCGCGTCGCCTCGGCGGTCTGGACCGCGACAATGGAGTCTTTTTCAGCGTTGAGCAGACTCTCGACTTGCGTCCGCTGTTGCTCAAGGCCGTCTTTCAACTCAAGATAGTCAAAAAGCGCGACCAGAACAGCGATCTGGCGAGCTTCATCGCGATATTCTCGAAAACGTTCCGCTTTTTTTGCTTGTCGCCGGAGGCTTCGCATTTGGCGTTCAACTTCAGAAACAATGTCGTCAACGCGTTCTAGGTTTTGCTCAGTGGACACCATTTTACGTTCCGCGAGCTGGCGGCGCTGGCGATAACGACTGATCCCAGCAGCTTCTTCAATGAGAAGCCGGCGCTCATCGGCTTTTGCGCTCACGATCTTACTGATCTGTCCCTGTTCTATGATGGCATATGCCCGACGACCACCGGGACCCGATGCCACTCCAGTCCCGGACAAGAGATCTTGTACATCAGCCAAGCGGCATCTTTGCTTGTTGACGGAGTAATCCGACCCCTTGCTCCGCTCTAAACGCCGTCGAATAGCGATCTCTGGGACGTCGATCCATCGTTGTGGCACCTCGGATTTACCATCATTTTGGAAGGTCAAACTGACTTCGCAGATGCCCATTGGACCCCGTTGGCCACTGCCATTAAAAATGACATCCTCCATCGAGGCGCCCCGCAGTGACTTGGCCCCCTGTTCACCCATGACCCATTTAAGGGCATCGACAATGTTGGATTTGCCGCAGCCATTGGGCCCCACAATACCAGTGATCCCCTCGTCGAAAACGACGGTTGTACGGTGGTAGAACGACTTGAAGCCGTGAATATCGAGGCGTTTTAATTTCATGAGTTGCAGGGCTTTTAGCACCCTCATGAAGACAACGGAATACTTTGGCGTCGCAAAGACAGAATTTTACGGGGAAATCAGGGGTCTTCGGCACGTGGGAAAAACCACGTCATACAGGCGCTACCTATCCTGATCGGACGGCTGTGAGAACAAGAAGACCTACGATTATAAATGCAAGCGAACCAAACATTTCCATGAGTTTAGGCTTCAAAGCGCGCCCGTAAGATAAAGCGAATGCAGGACCGATACACAGCAATGCTGGCAAGGGCATTTGTAGGCTCAGTAGGAGAACAAGACAAATAAGAAAACCGGCAAGAAGACCCAAACACGCCCTGCCCACGTCCACCTCCAACTTTTTCACAATGCCCATGCAAAAACCTGCGAACACAACGTCTCCAACACCGAGAATAGGCTGCGGCCCGACTAGGGGAATCGGAAAGACCAGAATCAATGGATTTATAGACGAGAGTAATCCTGGTTCTTCGACAGCTGCTTGGGTGAAACCTGCAGGTGTCATGACGCTCCAATAGTCAAATGCGCATGCGACGAGAACCAGTGGCCACACATGAGACGGACTTTGTATTTCACGGCCCAACCGAGCGCCTATAATCGATGCGAACCAAAGAAGAGAGACACCATACCAAGGATAGATCCACTCCAAAGGTAAATGGACAACGGCTCCGAGACCCACTGCACACAAGGGTAGGCCCGTATGCCAGAGCGGTAATTTCCCATACTCTTCAACGGTACCGGATGCGATTGCTGCCGTAATGACCACGCAGCCGCAGAGTAAGAGAAAGCTTAACGCAAAGGAGACCATGGGGAGCTGTCCAAAGGGCCAATGGCGAGACGCGCTAAGCAAGGCTCCATAGCTCCCAAACCAGACGGTGATCACCCACCAGATTTTGCTATTCAACAGATTGCCTGTCACTCGTCCAGTCCCCATCATATTTGGTCACACCGTATTTTGTCGACGCGTCGCCGTTGCAGGCTGGCCCAGCTTCATCGTAGGTTTGCAATTATGCCACAGCTTTTGCCAGTTCTGTTTCTTTTTGCGACGACCGTCTTGGCGCTTGCTAGCCCAGTAGTCGTGGTTCGCGGGGCGAGTCAGTTCAGTGAGCTGACATCCGAGTATCAGAACGGTGGGCTCCAAGTCAGCGGACGATTACTTGATGACAGCGGTCATCCCATCGGCGATGCACGAATTGAGCTTCAATCGCAAAAGGAGCAAAGAACAACTCGAACAAAGGAAGACGGCCGCTTCAACTTCAATCTGCCAGGCCGTAGCGACCGGCCTTCATCCGTCATACTGACCTTTGCCGGCGCAGAATTCATCTCGAGCTGTAAAGAGCGTATGACCGTCCCCCCTCGACCCGAAACTGCACGGCTTGAGCTGGCACTCCCCACACAGATTGACTTCGGTGCGGCCGCAGCAATCGAAGTTCTTGCAACCCAAAGAAAAGGGGCGCCTTTGGCCGGCATCAACGTCGGACTGTATCTGAAAGACAAACAAATTAGCCGCTGTAAAACCAACGGGGGTGGCCGCTGCTCGTGGCGCTTGAAATCATTGGCCGTTGGTGTTCACAAACTTAGGGTCGAAGGCCTTGACGGACCTCAGAAATTTGCCAATGCGACGGCCGAGATCCTGGTCTCAGCCAAGCTAAATGCTACGGTGAGCTTTAGAGAGCGCATCATCCGCGATACACCGCACATCAGCGTCTCTGTTCGAATGGACGGACTGTATCCAGCCGATACGGCCATTTCGTTGCGGACCAAAGCGGGTGCCATCGCCCAGACATCCGTACAGCAGGGCCGCATCAAGTTTGAGATTCCCGTCAGCACGCTAAACAATACGGCGGAGTTTCAAGTGGTCGCGCGGTCAAGACATATAGGCTGGACCGAATTTGAAAGCGCACCTTTTGCGTATAAGAAGCCGTCGACTATGGCACTCAACACCATGCCCCGATGGGCCTTAGCAATCTGCTTAGTCGGGGCGATCGCGATTTTTATTCGGCGCCAGAAAAAAGACCTACCTGAGGCACGTGTGCACATAGACCCGATGACCGATTTGGGGTCCAACGTCGAGTTTTTCCAAGAGGCCGACGCGTCGACCTCCCCTATCGTCTTCGTCAGATGCGCGTGTACCGGACGCTCGCTCAACGCCAGAATTACCGCCTGCCTTCAATCGGATGCAAAGCTCATTGACCGTTTCGGCAAACGAAAGGGGTCCAATAGCCAACTCACGGATGACGAGGGCCAAGCACCGCTTGAGCCCGGAATTGAGCTGTTTCTAGTGGAAAGTGAGGGGTTTGTCCCCGAACTGGTTCGCGTATCGAGATCGGGAGCATCTATACGGGTTCGACTGTGGACACACAGAGCCTCGGTTCAAATCAGATTTATGGAGTTGCTGGCCACGGCTGGTTTTCCAATCATCAAGTTTGGTGTGCATACAGTCCGCGAGGCGACTCCCAAACTCATCAAGCGCGGGTTCGAAGCTGACAACGTTTGGCGCTTAGCGAGCTGGACCGAGCAGCTCTGTTTTGGACCCACCACCCCGACATTGAGCCAGGTCGGCGACTACCATCGTATGGCAGACACTGTCGGCGAACTCAACCGAGAGGCCCGATGATGTTTAATCGTCGTCCAGTGAGCATGATGTTCGGTAGCGCACTGTGGCTATTAGGGGCTACAGGTCTCCTCTATGCACAGACAGAGGGTTGGGACGCCTTTTCTCAATTCATAGACCAAGCCAAAAAACGGTCATTTATCGCCATGGCAAGCCCAGAGCAAGTCCGCGCTTCGCAGCCAGAAAACACAAGTATCATTCTGCTCGACCCTGTTTGCTCACCCTCTGATACCGTTAAATTACAGAGGTTTATAGAGCAGGGAGGCCGATTGGTTCTGGTGGCAGAACGCCCCCATTCCAAAGCCTGTTTTAAGGCATTTGGGCTGACACTCGCCGAGTCATCATCCCCCACGTTTGAGCACGGGCCGATCCTGCGGCTTCGAACCAAAAACAACTTTCTGGGCCAAACCATGAGTACG
>MDTC01231078.1_pt1 | contig 12608 bp, 6 predicted proteins | sample 811181 | NCBI WGS metagenome assembly MDTC01 (sample SAMN05326644, study PRJNA326480) | marine metagenome | isolation source: seawater | place: Pacific Ocean: North | collected 2011 | reverse complement strand
CGCCGCGTCCGCCAGCTGCTCCGCCTTGCCGGCCCAACCGAGCCAGACTCCAGGGGGAAGCTCGCCTTCTTCGACCGCCTTGCGTGCGTCGGCGACAAAGCTGCCGACGTCGCGGCCGCGAACGTTGGCCTGCACGGTCAGCCGCCGGGAGCCGTCCGCGCGCCGGATCACCGCCGGCCGTACGACCTCCTCCACCCGGGCCACATCGCCGACCGTGACCGTGCCGCCGTCGGGCAGGGACAGCGGCAGATCGGCCACGTCCACGTAGGCGGGCCGCAGGGTCTTGATGACGACATCGTCCTGGAAGGCCCCGCGCAGGACGCGACTCACGGCCGTGCCACGCTGCACACCGGCGACCAGCAGGTGCACGTCCGCGCCGGACACGCCCAGCCGGGCCGCGGCCGCCTCGTCGACGACCACGTCCAGGGCGGGCAGCCCCTCCAGCACCGGCACCTTGACGTCCGCCGCGCCCTCGATGGCGGAGAGCTTCTTCGCGACCTCGTTCGCGACCTGCTCCAGCTCGGCCAGATCGTGACCGTGCACGTGCACCCCGACGTCGCTGGGCACGCCCTCGAGCAGCTCGTTGAAGCGCATCTCGATGGGCTGGGTCATGGTCAGGGTGGCGCCCGGCGCCTCCTTGTGCAGCGCGTCGGCGAACGCCGTGGACAGATCAGCGGTGTTGTCCGCGGTCACCCACTCGGAGCGCTCCTTCAGGCGCACCAGCACGTCGCCTTCCTCGAGGCCCATCGGGTCGGTCGCCACGGCGGGGCTGCCCACCCGGCTGGCCACCTCCTCCACCTCGGGGAAGCTGCGCAGCACGCGCTCGACGCGGAGCGCTTCCTCGCGGGCGACCGGGACGGGCACCGACGGAAGGCGTCCGGTCTGCACGACCAGATCGCCCTCTTCCAGCCGGGGCACGAACTCGATGCCCAGCGACAGCGCCGTGAGGACGCCCACGCCGATGAGCCCGACCACGGCGCCTCCAGCGAGGATCGGGCGGGGGACGAAGAGGTGGAGCACCGGCTGGTAGAGCTTGTCGAGGGTGCGCTGGAGGAAGGTGCGCTTGTGGGCGTGGGGCCGCACGACCAGGGACGCGAGGGCCGGGACGTAGGTAAACGTCAGGACCAACGCCGTCATCAGGGCAAGGAGCACCGTCAGCGCCATGGGTCGGAAGAGCTTGCCCTCGGTACCCTGCATGCCGAGGATGGGCAGGTAGACCAGCAGGAGCAGGCCGAAGCCGAAGAAGACCGGCCGGGCGACGGCGCGGGCGCGCTCGGCGATGGCCTCGCCGAAGCTGCCACCCTTCGCGACGTGGACCGCGACGATGGACTCGATGACCACGATGGTGCCGTCTACAACGAGGCCGAAGTCCACCGCACCCAGCGACATCAGGTTGCCCGAGACCCCCATCAAGGACAGGCCGGCGAACGCACCCAGCATGGACAGCGGGATGACCGAGGCGACGACGAGTCCGGCGCGCAGGTCACCGAGCAGGAGCAGGAGCACGATGACGACGAGCAGGCCGCCAGCGATCAGCGACTCGGCCACGGTCGTGAGCGTGTGGCCGACCAGCTTCTCCCGGTCGTAGATCACGTCGACCTGGATGTCCTCGGGCAGGGTCGCGGTGATGCGGTCGAGCTCGGCACGCACGTCGGCGACGACAGCGCGGGCATCGGCGCCCGCCAGGAGCTGCACCACCACGAACAGGGCCTCGCCCTCCCCGTTGGCCGTGCCCAGCCCGGTCGTGAGCGACGCGCCCTCCTGGACCTCGGCGACGTCGGAGATCCGCACCGGTCCGCCCTTGTCGTCATGGCGCACGACCACCTCGCCCAGGGAGGCGACCGTGTTCGGGTTGGCGACGACCCGGATGGGCGCGCGATCGGCGCCGGACTCGACCGCACCGCCCGGGGTGATCCCCACGTGCCGGGCGATCGCGTCCTCGACGTCGGACGGGGTGAGCCCGCGGGCCGACAGCCGCCACGGATCGACGACCACGTCCAGCTGGGGCGCACCGCCGCCCCAGGCGTTCACCTCGACCACCCCGTCGACCATGCGCAGGCGGGGGGCCACGTCGCGCTCGAACACCCGGTAGGCGGCACTCGCCGAGCGATCGTCGCTGCGCATCGTGAACTGCACGACCTCGCCGAGGCCGGTGGACGGGGGGCCCAGACCGGGGGTTCCCGCGGTCGGCGGCAGCTCGCCGGCGGCCACGTCGACCTGCTCCTTGACCGCCTGGCGAGCTCGCCAGAGATCCGTTCCATCCTTGAAGACCACGGTGATGGCCGACACGCCGTCCCGAGAGATGCTCCGGATCTCGTCCACGTCGGCGACGCCGCCCAGCGCGCGCTCCAGCGGCAGGGTGACCAGCAGCTCCACCTCCTCGGCGGCCATGCCGGGGGAGGTGGTCAATACCTGGACCTGGGTGTTGGTCAGGTCAGGGAAGGCGTCGAAGCGGATCTGGGACGCGATGAAGAGCGCGCCCAGGACCAGCAGGGCGGTTGCGAAGAGGACCCAGCCGCGGTTGCGGACCGAGCCGTTGACGATGCGGTCGATGAACTTCACGTCATGCCTCAGTGTTCGTGTCCGGCGTCGTCATCGAGGAGCTCGAGGCTCTTGAGGAGGAACACACCCTTCACCGCGACCGGATCCTCGGGCAGGAGTCCGGTCACGTACGCCGTGTCCGGCTCCCGCCCGATGATCCGCACGATGACGGGCTCGCCCGTGCCATCCGCGCGCTGGCGCATGACGGCCGGCTGCCCCTCGACCCGGGTCAGCGCCGCGTCGGGGATGGCGACCACCCCGTCTGCACCCGTCGCCACCAGGGTCGCCCGTCCCGAGATCCCTGGGATCAAGGTCTGCTCCGCGTCGAAGCGCAGGGCGCGGGTCCGGCTGTGCGGGTCGACCGCCGGCGCCATCGCCGCCAGGGACAGGTTCCACGTCCGCCCGTCCGCCGACAGGAAGGTTCCTCCAACCTCGCCTTTCAGCGCCGGGAGGTGGCGCTCGGGCACCCGCACGAGGACCTGGGTCTGGTCGGGGCGCACCATGGTCACGCACCGGGAGTCGGCGGTCACGGTGTCCAGGTTGCAGGTGATCTCCTGCACCACCCCCGGGCCGGGACTGCGCCAGGCCCACCGTCCACCCTCGGCGGTGATCGTGTCCTTCTGCACCGCGAGCCGGCTCTGCAGCGCCCGGCGCTGGGCCTGCACGCTGGCGAGCTCGGCCTCGGCCAGCTGGGCGTCCGCCGCCGATCGCACACCGCGATCGGCCGCCCGACGCGCCTGGGTCGCCGCCACCTGGGCCCGCGCCACCTGGGCGTCCAGGGCCTGCATCTCGACGCGCAGGGAGGACAGGTCCGGGCTGATCATCCAGGCCAGCACGTCGCCTTCCGCGACCGCCTCGCCGGGCTCGACCTCCCAGGCCACGATGCGCCCACCGCCTGGCGGCCCGATGTGCGAGGTCGCGCCGGAGCGTCCGACCGCCTCGGCGGGCAGGGTCGCGACGGGCACCCGGTTCGACGCCTCCGCCTGGGCCCACTGCACGCGGGTCGACAGGTCGGGAGCGTCGTCGTGGGGCTCATCGGCGCCACCACAGGCGGCGAGCAGGAGCAGCACGGGCAACGAGCGGATCATTTCGACTCCAGCAGGCGCAGGGTGGCCTGGGCGTGGGCTCGACTGGCGAGCAGGCGGGCGGCGAGCACCAGGCGTTCGTGCTCGGCCTCGTGGTGGTCTCGGCGGGCGCGGATGACGCGGTCGGCGGGCACGAGCCCATCGGCGAACGCGTCCTCCAGGCGGCGCAGGCGGCGCTCCAGCGGGCCCACGACCTCCTCGTCCAGGCGCCGAATCCGCTCACGATCCGCCTCGAACGCCGAGGCCTCGGTGGTCCAGGCCCCGCGCACCAGGTCCGTGCGCCAGTCGGCCTCGCGGCGAAGCGCGGTCGCGTGGGCCCGCTCCATGCGCGCCTCGGACAGCCCCGCCGGTCGGAGCGGAAGCTCGATGCCGACGTAGCCGAGGGGGCCCCAGGGACCGTTCGCGTCGGCCGCGGCGAAGCCCCCCTGCAGGGTCGGCACCCAGCGCGCGCCGAACCGCGCGGACGCCTCGGATGCACCGGCCTGGGCCAGCACCGCCTGCACCCGCGGGGCGTCGCCGGCGCGGCTCACCAGGCCGGACCAGGGGTTCTGCAGCCCGGCCACGTCGAGGTCGTGGAGGTGGAGCTCGCCGGTGTCGAGGGTGACGTCCTCGCCCAGCAGGGCCCGCAGCTCGGCCTCGGCGCGGACAGCCTGGGCGCGGATGGCGGCTGCCTCGGCACGGACCCCGGCCAGCTCGGCGCGCAGGTCCTCGGCATCGAGCGGGGCGGCGATCCCTTCCTTGACGGCCTCGTCGAGAGGACGCAGGGTCGCCTCCACCTCGTCTGACCACGCATCCAGGTGCTCGGCCAGCTCCTGGGCCATCCACCAGGTGGTCCACGCGTCGAGCACGCGCTCGACGAAGTCCTGCCGGCCGACCGCCCCCTCGGCGCGCAGGGCGTCAGCCCGCCGATCCCACAGCTGGCGGGCGCGGAGCCCGAGCGCGAGATCCGCCTGGGCGTACACCGTCACCTGGTTCGCCGATGCCATGCCGGCCTGGGCCTGGGCCGCGACCGAGGGTCCTCGAGTCGCCACCCGTCGCGCCCGGACCGCTCCGTCGACGCGCGCGTCCACCACCTCGCCGCCGGTGCCGGCCCAGGTGTCGATCGCTTCGTCAGCGACGCTCTCCCAGGTCACCGGTCCGGCCGACGCGGCCACCGTCCAAGCGAGCCACCACACTCTGGCCTCCAGGTCACGACCCGTGCCTATCGGAGGCACATGAAGGGAACCTTGGGGGCGCATTGGAGGAACATTAGAGCCCGAGGATCAGCCTCACTTCGAGCCCGCCGGCCTGGGCACGCCCCAGCTCCAGGGTGCCGCCGTGTCGCCGCATCACCTCGAGCGCCAGCGGCAGGCCGAGGCCGAGTCCGGGACCCCGTGAGGTGCCGCGGGCAAAGCGCTGGAGCAGATCATCGGTGCGCTCGTCCTCCACGCCCGGGCCGTCGTCGGAGATCACCACCGCCGGGCGACCCTCGCACCGGGCCACCCGCAGCGTCGCGGTGGAACCGGGAGCGTGCATCGCGATGTTGCGCAGCACCGTCCCGATGGCGACCCGGCACAGCACCGCCTGGACCTCCACCTCCGGGTCGTCATCGATCTGCACCTGCACCGTGCACCCCGCCTGCTTCAGCGTCTCCCGCTCCGAGGACAGCGCCGCCAGCGCCAGCGCGGAAAGGTGCTCCCGCTCCCGGTGCGCCTGGGCCTGGCCCGCGTCGACCCGCGCCATCGCCAGCAGGGCCTCGACCAGCGCCCGCATGCGCTCCGCGTGGGAGCGAGCACGCTCCAGATACGACCGATATTCCTCCGCTTCTCGCGGATGACGCAGCGAGAGATCCAGCTCGCCGACGAGCGCCGTCACCGGGGTGCGCAGCTCGTGGGCGGCGTCCGCAACGAAGCGGGACTGCCCCTCCGCCGCCGTCTCCAGCCGCTCCAGCAGCCCGTTGGTCGCGTCCAGCACGCGGCGCACCTCTTCCGGCCCGTCCACCGCCAGCCTCGCGTCCAGGGTCTTGCCGCCCAGTCCGTCCAGCTCGGCTGCCGCCTCCTCCAGCGGACGCAGGGCCCGGCGCAGGCCCAGGATGAGGAGCCCACCCAGCACCGCGGCCGTCAGCATCGCCACGGTGCCGTACGCGACCACGAACGGCCCCAGCGAGGCCGACAGGGTGACCTCGGGGGCGGACGCGACCAGCAGCGTGTGGGGATGCACCGAGGCCCCGTCGGGCCCGATCGGCGCGTCCGTGGGCTCCGCGGTCAGCAGCAGGATCCGCCGCCCGTCCGCCTCCATCCAGCGCGGCTGCTCGTCCTGGAAGGCCAGGGTCGCGACGCCTGCCGGCACGAGCGGATCACCGGGCGCCCAGCGGTGCACCTCGACGGGGGTCACCAGGTGCTCCGGACGCCAGCGCTCGCCGGCCTCCGGGTGGGCCTCCGCCGCCGCCGCCGCCAACAAGGCCTCGTCCAGCGCCTGCAGGGCCCGGAAGTGCAGCAGCACGCCTGTTCCGACCCCGACCACGACCAGCGCCGCCGCCAGCCCGGAGAGGGCCAGCACCAGCACGCGCGCCGCGAGGCGGTTCATGCCGGCATCCCGCGCCTCACGCGCGCTGCTCCAGGACGTAGCCCAGGCCACGGACCGTGTGGATCAGCGGCTCGGACCGACCCTTGTCGACCTTGGCCCGCAGGTAGCTGACGTACACGTCGACCACGTTGCTGCCCGGATCGTCCTGCAGATCCCACACGGCTTCCAGGATGCGCGTGCGGGGCAGGACCCGGCCGCGGTGCTCGGCGAGGTAGCGGAGCAGACGGAACTCCTGGGCGGTGAGCCCGATCTCGTCGGAGCCGCGCCACACCCGCAGGGCCTCGGTGTCGACGACCAGATCGCCGACCTCGATGCGACCGCTCTGCACGGTGCCCGCGCGCCTCGAGACCGCAGCCAGCCGCGCGACCAGCTCGCCGATGACGAAGGGCTTGACGATGTAGTCGTCGGCGCCACCGTAGAGTCCCTCCACCCGATCGTCCAGGGCGTCGCGGGCGGTGAGGATCAACGCCGGGCGGGTGTCCTTGCGCTGGCGGAGCTCGCGGACCAGCTGCAGGCCGTCCCCGTCGGGCAGCCCCCGGTCGACGATCAGCGCGTCCACCTCGTGGATCCCCAGCTCGGTGCGGGCCTCGGCCAGATCCCGCGCGCGGGTGACCCGGTGGCCCTCCTCGGTCAGCCCCCGGAGCAGGAGGTCCGCGATCGCGTCGTCGTCCTCGATGACCAGGAGCTGCATGACCTCAGCCGATCACGTGCACGCACATCACGGTGATGTTGTCCTCACCGCCCGCGGCCAGCCCCGCCTCGACCAGCGCATCCGCCAGCATGTCCGGCGGCGTGCGGTTGGCGACATCGGCGATCTGTCCGTCCTCGAGGGCATCGTTGAGGCCGTCGCTGCACAGGATGAAGAGGTCCCCGGCCTCCAACATGCGGGTCGAGGTGTCGGGCTCGACCGGGCCGTGAAAGCCGACCGACTGGGTCAGCATGTTCTTGTGCGGCACCAGGCGCGCCAGCTCCGGCGTCAGGCGCCCGGCGTCGACCTCCTGCTGAACGACGGTGTGGTCGCGGGTGAGGCGCTGCAGGCGGCCGTGGCGCATCAGGTAGGCCCGGCTGTCGCCCACGTGGGCGATGTGGGCCTGCTGGTCCTCGACCACGAGCACCACCACCGTGGTCCCCATGTCATCGCCGCCCACCATGTCGCGCGCCTTGTGCCGGATCGCGATCGAGCCCTGGTTCATGGCGTAGCGCAGCCGCTCCCGCAGGCGATCGGCCTCGTCTTCGACGTCCACATCGCGCATCAGGCGGGTCTCGTCCGGATCTGCAGCTTCTTGAAGCAGCACCCGGTGGATGACCTCCACCGCGACCGCGCTGGCGACCTCGCCGTAGGCGTGCCCGCCCATGCCGTCGGCCACCAGGAAGATGCCGCGCTCCAGGTCGACCAGCATCGCGTCTTCGTTGTTCTCGCGAACGGGACCGGGATCGGTCCGCGCGTAGGCCTCGAGCTCCAAGCGCCCTCCAGACCCGCCGATCAGAGCGGACCCCAGGCACTATAGTAGCTGCCGACTCCATGGCCCAGCATCACGAAACAGCCGATCCGGAAGGGGAGCCCCCCTCCGGTCTCCGCGCCGGGCAACAGCTCGGTCCGTACGTCGTGGAGCGATTCATGGCGCGCGGTGGCATGGCCGAGGTCTACGCCGCCCACGACAGCCGCACCGAAGAGCCGGTCGCGATCAAGCTGCTGCGCCCCCTGGACGACGACCCGAACGCGCGCCGCTCGCTTCGTCGTGAATTTCGGGCGTTGTCCCGACTGAACCACCCGAACGTCCTGCGGGTCTTCGAGTGGGGTCTGCACGGGGCCCGGCCCTGGTTCAGCATGGAGCGGGTGCCCGGCCACGACCTCACCGCCGAGGTCGCCACCTGGGAGGATCTGCCTCCCGCCGACCGCTTCGCCCGCGCCCAGGCCGTCCTGGTCCAGCTCGCCCGTGCCCTCGACCACGTGCACGACCGCGGCCTCGTGCACCGCGACCTCACCCCAGCCAACGTGCTCGTCCGCCCCGACGGGCTGGTCAAGCTCACCGACTTCGGCGTCGTCCGCGATCTGTCGGAGGAACGCTCGGTCTCCGAGGTCCGCGGCACCGCTGCCTGGATCGCCCCGGAGCAGGCGCTGTCCCAGCCGGTCGACGCGCGCACCGATCTGTACGCCCTGGGCGCGCTCCTCTACCTGATGTTGACCGGCCGCCGCCCGTTCATCGCCCGCTCGGTCCAGGGCTACGTCGACAAGCACGTGCACGAGGTCCCCCGCGCCCCCATCGAGGTCGATCCTCGGGTCCCGGCCCACCTCGACGCCATCGCGATGCGCCTGCTGCAGAAGCGCCCCCAGGACCGCTTCGCCTCCGCCAGCCACCTGCTCCACGTCCTCGGCGAGCTCGACCCCCTCGACGACAGCGAGCACTGGCCGCCGCGCCTCGTCGGCCGCACGGTGCTCCGCGCCCACCTCCGGGCCCTGCTGGACCGGGTCGCCCAGGGGCACGAGGGTGGCGTCGTGCTCGTCCAGGGCGCACCCGGCCAGGGCAAGACCCGCATCCTCGACGTGGCCGAGTCCCAGGCCCGCCGCCGCGGCCTCACCGTCGCCCGCGCCGAGTCCCGTCCCTCGGACGGCCCGTTCGGCACCTTCGTCTCCGTGCTCCAGGCCCTGGCCCCCGACAGCGTGCCCGAGGTCGTGCGCGCCGCCCTCCTCGGCGAGGGCACCCGGCCCCGCGAGCGCTACCCGGTCCTCTCCGCCTTCCGACCGCTGCTGACCGACGCCGCCCCCGCCGTGCTCGTCCTCGACGACCTGCACCTCGCCGACGGGGCCTCGCTCGACCTGCTCGAGTACCTGATCCGCAACACGCTCTCCCTCGCCCACGAGCCCGTTCTGTTCGTGCTCGGCGAGGAGGCGGTCAGCCGGGCCCCCACCCCGCTCCAGCAGCGGCTCGAGCCCCTGGGCATGACCATCCGCGAGCGCCTCGGCCCACTCGCCCGCAGCGAGGTCGAGGAGCTCCTGCTCTCGCTGGTCGCCGAGCCCAAGGCGTCCGAGGCGCTGGCCCGGCGGCTGCATGCGGAGACCGGAGGATCTCCCGCTTATCTCGCGGACATGCTCCGGGGTCTGGTCGACGAGGGGCTCATCGTCGAGGAGGAGGGGCGCTGGCGGATCGTGCTGGAGCCGTCCGAGATCACCCGCTCGCGCCTGCCCATGCCCGCGAGCCTGCGCCAGGCCCTCGCCGAGCGCATCGCGCCCCTGCCCCCCGATGCGGTCGAGGTCGGGCGTTGCCTCGCGGTGGCCCGCCGGCCCATCGAGTTCGACGTGCTCACCACCGCGTCCACCTTGCCCGAGGAGCGCGCCGTGGACGCGGTCGACACCCTGGTCGGGGCCGGGATCGTGCAGGAGGGCCGCGGGGACGACGTCGAGCTGGTCGAGCTCTCCCACCAGCGCTTCCGCGACGTACTCCTGGACGGCCTCACCGACGCCGAGCGCGCCGACCTGCACCAGCGCCTGGGTCAGGTCCTGGAGCGCTACCACCGCCGGCAGCCCGGCCGGGTGGTCGAAGAGCTGACCTACCACTTCGAGCAGGCCGGCCTCGTCGTCAAGGCCTACGCCTACCTGCGCCGCACCGCCCAGCGCCGGGTCGACGCGAGCCTGTGGGAGGAGGCGCTCGACTTCTACGACCGCGCCATCGCGATGGAGCCCCTGGCCCGGCCGCAGATGATCCTCGACGACGCCGACCGCGCGCTGGCCGAGGTGCGCCTGGGTCGCTCCCAGTGCCTGGTCGCCCTGGGCCGCTCCGACGATGCGAGCGCCGACGCCGACTCCGCCGTGGCCCTCGCCGCCCAGGTCGGCGACGCGCGCCTCGAGAGCCTGGTCCTGGTGGAGCGCGGCCGACAAGCCAGGTCTCAAGGGGATCAAGAGGAGGCGCGCCCGGTCATCGAGCGGGCCCTGGAGCGGGCGGAGGAGGCCCACGATCCGGCCCTGCGCATGATCCCGCTGTACGAGCTGGGAGCGCTGGCCTGGGCGGACCGCGACCTGGAGAAGGCGGCGTCCTGCTGGCGGCGCAGCCTGGAGACCGCCCAGCGGGTCGGCGACTCCCGCGCCACCGCCTTCGGCTACAACGGCCTCGGCATCCTGGCCTTCTGCAGCGGCCAGACCATGGACGCCCGACGCCACCTGGAGCAGTCGGCCCGGCTGTTCGAGGACATGGGCCTGCTGGCGCCGCTGTCGATCGCCCGGACCAACCTGTCCGAGCTGTACCACGCGACCGGCCTGCTCAAGAAGGCCCAGGGCGTCGCCGAGCGGACCATCGCCCAGTCCCGCGAGGTGCACCACCCGCTGGGCATCGCCCTCGGCTTGACCCACCGCGCCCGGGTGCTCGCGGTGCTGGGCCGGGAGACCGAGGCCGCCCAGGACGCGGCCGAGGCCGTGCGCTGCACCCAGGAGGTGCGCTCCGACGAGGACGAGCTCCTGGCCCGAGCCACCCTGGCGCGGATCGCGTGTGATCGCGGCGACGACCGCACGGTGCTCGAGACCCTCGCCGAAGCGGACGACCTGGCCGGTCAGCACGACGTTCAGGGCTTGACCGCCCAGGTCCGCGCCCTGCGCGCCATCGCCCACGCCCGACTGGGGGACGAGGCGGCCGCCCTCGCCGACCTGGACGAGCCCATCCCCGACGACTGGCCCAATGTGCGCGTGCCGACCCAGCTGGCCCGTGCGGCGGCCTACGTGGCCCTCGAGGACCCCGCCAGCGCCCGCCACGCCTACCAGCGCGCCCTGACCCTGGCCGAGGCCAACGGCTACCGCCTGTACCAGCTGGAGGCCCACCACGGGCTCGCCGGGGTCGTGACCGAGGAGAGCACCCAGGCCCGCCACGCCCGCGTCGCCAGCGCCCTCGCGCGCTCCCTGGCCGCGAGTCTGCCCCGCGCCGACGGCACCCGCTTCCTGGCCCGGGGCTGGGGGGGCGTGTGAGCGAGACGGCGTTTGGCGCAGCCCCTGGACCCGGCGCCCAGCTGGGGGGCTGGACGCTGAGCGAGCCTCTCGGATCGGGTGGGATCGCAGCCGTCTTTCGCGCGACCCACGTCGACGGCCGCCAGGCCGCGCTCAAGGTGCTGCACCCCGCCAGCGTCGGCACCGACGAGGTCCGCCGCTTCCAGCGCGAGTACCGCGCCCTGGCCCGGCTGAAGCACCCCAACATCGTGCAGGTCCACGAGGCCGGCGTCGCCGACGGCTACCCCTGGATCGCCATGGAGCTGGTCGCCGGGCAGGACCTGGACGCCACCCTGCGCGCCTGGGCCGAGGACGAGCCCGCCGATCGCTGGGACCGGGTCACGCGCATCGTGTCCGGGTTGTGCCGGGCGCTCGCCTACATCCACGACCTGGGCCTCGTCCACCGCGATCTGAAGCCCTCCAACGTGCTGCTCGACGAGGCCGGCGAGCCCCGCCTGGGCGACTTCGGCGGGGTGAAGGACCGCCACGCCCAGACCACCGCCCTCACCCGCCACGGCGATCTGATCGGCACCGTCGCCTTCATGGCCCCGGAGCAGATCCTCGACGAGCCCGTGGATGCGCGCACGGACCTCTACGCCCTGGGGGCCGTGCTCTACGTCATGCTCACCGATCGGCGCCCCATCGAGGCCGAGTCCGTCACCGGCTTCCTTGCGCGCCACATCGCCCACGTGCCGCCCGCCCCGTCCAGCGTCCGGCCCGACGTGCCCGCTCACCTCGAGGCCCTGTGCCAGCGGCTGCTCTACAAGGACAAGAACCACCGCTACCCCAGCGCCAAGGCCGTGCTGCGCGCCCTCGAGCGCGGCGAGGAGCCCGAGCGGGCCCCCCTGCGCGGCCGCGACACCCTGGTCGGCGCCTGGCACGAGCGCCTGGCCGAGCTCCGCGAGGGTCGCGGCCGGGTGATCAGCCTGACCGGCCCGATGTGGTCCGGAACCGGGTTCGCGCTCCAGAGCCTGCTCCACGACCTCGACCTGCGCGTGCTCCGCGCCAGCGGCATCGAGCGCAACGCCATCCGCACCCTCCTGCACGCCGCAGATCCCGACTGCACCTCCCCCACCGCGGGTCAGCTGCGCAAGCTCGCCGACGCCGTGCGGGGCCGGCCCACGGTCATGGCCGTCACCGACCTCGACCAGGCGGACCCGCGGATCATCGACGCGCTGTCCCGGCTGTGCCGAAAGCTGATCGTCGAGGAGAATCAGCCTCTGATGCTGATCTTCACGGCCAAGCACCCGCCGTCCGAGGCGCTGTCCCCGCTCCACGACCTGGGCCCGCTGATCACGACCCGTTGGCGCCTGGGGCCGATCTCGCGCCGGGCGATCGCCCAGATCCTGAAGGACCGCGGACTGACCGGCGGCACCGCCGGCGTGCTCTCCCGGCGCATGCACGCGGAGCTCCTGGGGCGTCCCGCCGCGGTGGTCGCCCAGCTGGGT
>MDTC01169895.1_pt1 | contig 12609 bp, 14 predicted proteins | sample 811181 | NCBI WGS metagenome assembly MDTC01 (sample SAMN05326644, study PRJNA326480) | marine metagenome | isolation source: seawater | place: Pacific Ocean: North | collected 2011 | reverse complement strand
TAGTTAATATTTTTGCTGGAATTAACCGCTGTGATTGGGTTGCAGAGGGAATAGTTCAAGCTTTAGAGAAAATTGAAATTAAAGTTCCTTTAGTGATAAGGCTTGCTGGAACAAATGTAGAGAAAGGAAATCAAATTTTAAAAGATAGTAATATTAATTATATTGAAGCCAATACTCTTGAAGATGCTGCTAATAAAGCGGTTGGGGCTTTAAAAAAATAAATTTATGACTGTTTTAATAGATAAAAATTCCAAAATTATTATACAAGGTTTTACAGGTAAAATGGGATCCTTTCATGCAGAGGAGATGATAAAATATGGATCTAATGTTGTGGGTGGTGTAACTCCAGGAAAAGGTGGTTCAAAACATTTAGATTTACCAGTTTTTAACACAGTTAAAGATGCAGTAAAACATACGGGTGCTACTGCTTCAATTCTATTTGTACCTCCAGCTTTTGCTGCAGACTCAGCTATGGAAGCTGCAGATGCTGGAATTAAAACATGTGTAGCAATTGTCGATGGAATACCATCACACGACATGATTAGAATTAAGAGGTATATGCGAAGATACACTAGAGGAGACAAGATGACTTTAGTAGGACCAAATTGTGCAGGAATAATTAGTCCTGGTAAATCAATGTTAGGGATTATGCCAGGTCATATTTATAAAGAGGGAAGAGTAGGCATTATCAGCAGATCTGGAACTTTAGGTTATGAAGCAGCACAACAACTAAAAAATTTGAATATTGGTGTTTCAACAAGTGTTGGAATAGGAGGAGACCCTATTAACGGAAGTTCATTTAAAGATGTGATAGAAAAATTTGAGCAAGACCCAGAAACGGATGCTGTACTTATGATTGGTGAGATTGGTGGACCCCAAGAAGTTGCAGCTGGACAATTTGCTAAAGAAAATATGAAAAAGCCTGTGATAGCATATATTGCTGGTTTAACTGCACCAAAAGGAAGAGTAATGGGACATGCAGGAGCAATAGTTTCTGCATATGGAGAAAGTGCAATCGAAAAAGTTGAGATTTTAAAAGAGTGTGGAATTGAAATTTCAAAAAATCCGTCAGTTATGGGTGATACAGTGAAATCTGTTTTAGATAAAATAAAATAGATATTTAGAAAATATGGGCAAGATTAAATTATTATTAATCTTGTTACTATTTTTTGGTTCTTATAAAGTTTACGAATTAATTAATTCTTTTAAGATAAAGACAAGTAATAAAATTATTGCATACAAGGATAAAGCAGGTATAGAACGAACTGGGAACGTTATTGCTCTTTTAATGTTTAAAGGTAATCAAGTAAAGTTAATAGAAAATTATCCCTTAAGGACAGCGACTCAATGCATAAATCAAAGAAATTATGCTAGAAAAAAATTATTAATAAAATATCAGTGTGCAGTTGTTGATGCATCCATTATAAGTGGTAAGATCATAAAAGTTTTAAAAGTACATAAAATTTTAAAATGAATTACGACGATAATAATATATTTGCGAAAATTTTGCGTAAAGAAATTCCTTGTGACAAAATTTACGAGGATGAATTTATCTTATCATTCCATGATATAAACCCACAAAAAAAAATACATGCTTTAGTAATACCTAAAGGAAAATATATTGATCTTGATGATTTCTGTCTTAAAGCCTCAAATGATGAAATTGTTGGATTAATTAAAGGTATTAATATAGTTGCTAATAAACTTGGAATTTCATCTAAGATAGGAAAAGGGTATAGAGCATTAGCAAATATTAGCGAAAATGGTGGTCAAGAAGTCCCACACTTACATTTTCATTTATTTGGAGGTGAAAATATTGGTAAAATGGTTCAGTGAAAACAGAAGTTAATAGATATTACTTGGAAATACATTCTCCTCAAGAAATAAATGAACTTCAAACATCTTCAATTGAATACAATATTTTAAATATTAATCCTCCTAATTTTCAATTAAACAAATTTTTTTATAAAAATATTGGTAAAAAGCACCGATGGACTGATAGATTAATTTGGTCAGATACAGATTGGATAGAATATGTTGAGGATAAAAAAATTGATACATTTGTGCTAAAGAAAAAAAATGATATGGCTGGGTACTTTGAATTAATTCATCATACAAAAACAAACGAGATTGAAATAGCGTATTTAGGTTTGTTAGATGAATATCTTAACCAAAAATTAGGATCATTTTTATTGTATTCTGCTTTGAAAAAATCCTTTTCAAAAAAACCAAAAAGAGTTTGGGTTCACACATGTTCTTTAGATCATAAAAATGCTTTAAATAATTATTTATCTAGAGGTATGAAAGTTTTTAAAGAGGAAACTCTTTACTTAAATTAATTTAATTTTGGAAGTTTAAATATTTCATCGTTGATTTCTTGATTAGTAGAAATATTTGAAATAATAGTAGAATTAACATTCTGATATACATCTAATGTTTTCCAACCAACTATATTGAATGATTCCTTATCAAAAAAAATATCAATACTTATTTCATCTCTTATAAAATTATAATTTACTAATTTATTATTTATATGTTTTTCATTTAAATCTTTAATTTTATTTAATATAAAATTTTTATCTAAAACTAAATTTAAAGGAGTTTTATCCAGTGGATAAAGATAATAACTTCCAATATCGGTTTTAATTACTAACGACTTTCCATTAGATACCAAAACTTTATTATTCCTAGTATTGTACTTACAATAAATCTTTTTAGGATAAACAATTACACATTTTCCTGTTTCTATTTTATCATTGATATTTTGCTCAAAATCAAAACTTAAATTTTTGACTTTTTGTAAGTTTGAAATTATTTTTTGTTTATTGGTTGCTTGAGCTTCATTTAAAAAAAATAATAATAAAAAGATATAAAAATATTTTATCATTTAAGCACGTTTCTTTTTCCAACATGGTTTGCTTTGCTAACAATTCCGTCCTCTTCCATCATGTCAATAATTCTTGCCGCCCTGTTATACCCAATTTGTAATTTTCTTTGTAAAAATGAGGTTGAAGCTTTTCTTTCTGATTTAACTATTTCTAATGCTGATAGATAAAGTTCATCTTTATTTCCTTGTTTCTTTGAACTTTCATCAATCTCTTTTTCATCTGCAAAGTTTAAAATTTCATCAACATAATCAGGTTCAGCCTGTGAGCTTAAAAAATTATTTATTTTTTCAATTTCGTTATCTGATACAAATGGAGCATGGATTCTTATGATTTTATTTGCTGAAGACATATAAAGCATGTCACCTTTTCCTAAAAGTTGCTCAGCTCCTTGTTCACCCAATATAGTTCGACTGTCAATCTTTGATGTGACTTGAAATGATATTCTAGTTGGAAAATTTGCTTTAATTGTTCCAGTTATAACATCTACACTTGGTCTTTGCGTGGCCATGATTATGTGTATACCTGCTGCTCTTGCCATTTGAGATAATTTTTGAATATAATTCTCAATTTCTTTTCCAGCAACTAACATAAGATCTGACATTTCATCTACAACAACAACAATATAGGGCATTGGAAGTTTGTGTTTTTGATTATAACTATCGATATTCCTTACACTTTCTTTAGTCATTAATCTATATCTACTCTCCATTTCTTTAACGACCCAACCAAGTACTGAGGCTGCTTTTTTTGCTTCAGTTATCACCGGACATAATAAATGTGGTATTCCCTCATATGTAGAAAGCTCAAGCATTTTTGGATCAATCAAAATAAACTTACATCGCTCAGGCGTATGTCTATAGAGAAGTGATAAAATGATAGTATTTATGCATACTGATTTTCCAGAACCTGTTGTACCTGCTATTAACAGATGAGGCATCGAAGCAAGATCACCAATTACAGGCAATCCAGAAATATTTTTTCCAAGAGCGATTGGTAACTTAATTTCTTTTTTTTTAAAACTTGGACTATTTAATATCTCACTTAAAAATACATTTTCTCTAAAATTATTAGGTAATTCTATACCTACAGTGTTACTTCCTGGGATTATAGCTATCCTTGCAGACTCAGAACTAGTGTTACGCGCTAAATCGTCCGAAAGATTTATTATCTTAGAGACTTTAACACCAGCTGCAGGCTCAAACTCATTTAATGTTACCACTGGTCCATTGCTCACTTTTTTAATTTTACCATCGACTCCAAAATCTAAGAGTATTTTTTCTAAAAATTCTGGATTATTATTTGTATTTCGGTCTAAGTTCGATTTTTCTTTTTTAGAGGGAATTTTTAATAGGTCAATCTCAGGTAATTTAAATTTTATTTTATTTATTAAATCTTTATTTTCATTTTTAATAAAAGGCAAATCTTCCTGAATAAGATTCTTTATTTCTTCTTGTGGAATATATTCACTTATTATTTCTTTTTCATCAGTATAATTTTTTTTGCCTTTTTTACCCACAAAACTCATTAGTTTTTTGATTGAATAAAAAAATTTTACAATGTGAAAATTGATACTTAATAGAAAAAATATAATAATAATTATTATTAAAAAATAATAGGATAAATCTTCATTACTTTGAATTAAATTTTTAAAGAAAGTTTGATTTAGATATGTTCCAACAAATCCTCCATTACCGTGGACATAAAGTGTAAATGCATCTAAATAATAGTATCCAAAAAACAATGATCCTATAGTTGAAAAAAGGATTAAAAAAAATAAACTTTCAATTAAAAGAAAAATATCTTTTAATTTAAAAATATTAATTCCAGTAAAAATTAAAGCAATTGGTACCAAATATGAAATTATCCCAATTGATTGGAGAAATAAATCTGCAATAAAACTACCTTTAAAGCCTAAAAAATTATATATTTCCGTGTCTTTTGGAAATATAAAATTTGGATCATTTGGGTTGTATGACACTAAAGCAACCAATAGTAAAATACCCAATCCTAAAATAATAAAACCAAAAATTTCTATTAATCTTTTGATAGTAAAATCATATGCATTATTTAAGACTTTTTTTATATTCATAATTGATGAATCTTATTAATCACTTTGTATCATCTAATTTTTATTGTTAAAATTAAAAATTATTATGAAAATAAATATTTTAGGCGATAGCCTTGTGAGTTTAACTTTAGCAAAAACTTTAGTTAATGAAGGCATCTTTGTTGATTTAATTTATGATAAAAAAGTAAAATTAATAAATAAAAATCGCACAATAGGTATGACAAAATCAAACGTTTTATTTTTTAATCAATATATTTTAAATATTTCAAAATTACTATGGGACATAGAAAATATAGAAATTTATTTAGAAAAATTTTCTAAAGAAAAAATATTAAGTTTTAAAAGCAGTAAAAAACAATTATTTTCAATTATTAAAAATTACGAGCTATATAATTTTTTGAATAATAGTTTAAAAAAAAATAAATTTTTTAAAAAAAAAAAATTAATAAACAAAAGTATAGAAAATAATTCTGAAATTATAATTAATTGTGATCCAAATAATTATATAACTAAAAAAATATTTTACAAAAAAACAAAAAAAAATTACCGAAGCATTTCTTTTGTCACTAAAATAAAACATAAAAAAATTATTCAAAACAATATCGCCTACCAAGTTTTCACCAAATTTGGACCTATTGCTTTTTTACCAATCTCAAAATCTGAGACATCAATTGTTTATTCAGTAAAAAAAAATTTTAATTTAAACAAAATTGATATTATGAATTTAATAAGAAAATATAATCCGAAATATTTAATTACTAGGATTGAAAAAATTGAAAGTTTTGAACTTTTTTCATCTAATTTAAGAAATTACTATTATAAAAATATTATGGCTTTTGGAGATCTTCTTCACAGAATACATCCTCTCGCAGGCCAAGGTTTTAATATGACGGTAAGAGATATTAGACAATTAAGGCACATCATTATGGAAAGACTTAATTTAGGATTAGAGATAGACACTTCAATATTTTTAAATTTTGAAAAACATCAGAAGCACAAAAACTTTTTATTTTCTAGTGGTATTGATTTAATTTATGAATTTTTTGATCTAGAAAGTAAGATACAAAATGAGAAACTTGGAAAATTAGTCCAAGTACTTGGAAAGAACAAACCTTTAAATAATTTTTTTAGAAAAATTGCTGACAGTGGAATTTAGAAAAAATTTATTGAATTGTAGTATTATTATAATTATCATTAGTATAAGTACTTAAGATTTCCGCTATTTTAGATTTTCTACTTACAAAATTTTTTGTCTCAAGCAAAATTTGTTTTTCTTCAATAGTGAAAGGTGACGCCATTGCAAGTGCATTTATTATTTCATCTAAACTTTGTTTTTCTAGGCCTTTCCAATTTATAATGAGACCTCTTTTTTTAAAAACAGACTTTAAATCTTTAAAAATTAATTCCAAATCAGAAAATTTTAAATCTATTTTTTTTTCTATTATATCTTCATTAAAATTTTTGAAATCAACTTCACATTCACGATATTTTTTTTCTGATTCAATTTCTTTAATTATTTCAAATCTACTAATACCCTTTAATTCAATTAAATATCTTTTATCCTCAGTCTCTCTGAAGCTAATTATTTTTCCTAGACATCCAATATTATATAATTCTAATTTATCGTTATTTTTTTTATTTTTTGGCTGAATCATTCCAATAAATTTATTTGTTCTCATGCTTTCATCTACCATCTCTATATATCTTGGCTCAAAAATATTCAGGGGAACGGATGTATTTGGAAAAATTATAAAATTACTTAAAGGAAATATAGGTATTTTTTTTGGAAGATTTTGCATTATTAATTAATAACAAATAAACAATTATTCATCTATAATAATTTATTATGATTTTTTGGATCGCATCTTATCCCAAAAGTGGAAATACTTGGGTTAGGGCTCTTGTGAGTGCTTATTATTACTCTCATGATGGTATTTTTTCAGAGCAAATAATTAGAAATATAGGGCAATTTCCAGAAAAGACCCACTTCCAAGGTTTTGATTATAATAAAGAGATCGTGACTGATACCTCGAGATTTTGGATAAAAGCTCAAGATAGAATGAATGAAGATAAAAAGATTAAGTTTAAAAAAACTCATAATTGCTTGAGTTCATTGAATGGAAATAATTTTACAGATAAAAAAAATACTATAGCATGTATATACATTGTGAGAGATCCTCGAAATCTCATAACATCTTTAAAAAACCACTATGAACTTAATTATAATGATGCATTAAAATTTATGACTAATGAGAAAAAATATATCTTTGATTATAATAAAAAAAATGACTATAGTGATCTTCAATTTATTAGTTCTTGGGAAAATAATTTTTTATCATGGAAAAATCAAAATAAATTTCCAATTAAAGTAATTAGATATGAAGATATGCTAGATAAAACATATTATATTTTTGAGGATTTAATTAATTTTATTAATAATGTTTTAAAAATAAAAAAAAAAATAAATAAAAAAAAACTCAAAAATTCAATCAACTCAACAACATTTGAAAAACTTAAAAGTTACGAAAAAAGCCATGGTTTTTCAGAGGCTGTTAATTCAAAGAATAGTGAAACAAATATTCCTTTTTTTTATTTGGGACCAGAAAATGATTGGAGAAAAATTCTCGATGCAGAATTTAAAGAAAAGATAAATACAATATTTGAAAAAAATTTGAAATATTTTTCATACACTTGACTAATTATTTATCTTAAATTTTAAGTATTGCTTAATTAAAAAAAAACTAATAAATTTATTATTTGTATAATATGCGGGCATAGCTCAGTGGTAGAGCGTCTCGTTGCCAACGAGAAGGTCGAGGGTTCGACCCCCTTTGCCCGCTCCAAAATTGAAAATGAGCGATCTTTTAAAAAAAAAATGCATGCCGTGTGAAGGTGGCGTAATACCTTTTGATATATCTGAAATTCATAAATATCAAAAAAAAGTAGATGGTTGGGATATCATAAAAAATAAAGAACAAATATATTATTTAAAAAAAATATTTAATTTTACAAATTTTATAAATAGTCAAAAATTTGTAAATGAAGTAGGCAAAATTTCAGAAGAAGAGGGTCATCACCCTGATATAAGTTTTGGTTGGGGTTATGCTGAAATTAGGATCACTACTCACGCAATTAATGGTCTTTCAGAAAATGATTTTATTCTAGCTGCAAAAATAAATCAAATTACTAATGTTTAAAATGTCGTGTTTTTGAAAACACTAATATCGTATTAGTTTGATTTGCAAAATTAATTATTTCCTTATCCCTTATTGAGCCAGATGGTTGTATCACAGCAGTAACCCCAGATTGTACTAACTTTTCGATACCATCTATAAAAGGAAAAAACGCGTCTGAAGCTGCCACTATATCATCACTCGTATTATTAAATCTCATCATTTTATCTATTGCAATTTGGCAACTATCTAGTCGACTTGGCTGTCCAGATCCAATTCCAATAGTAGTTTCGTTTGCAGCCAGCACGATTGCATTAGATTTAACATTTCTACAAACATTAAAGGCAAATAAAAGATTTTTCATTTGTTTTTGATTTGGTTTTTTTTTGGAAACAAAGGTGAAATTTTTATTGCTAAATTTCAAAAGATCCTCTGATTGAAACAAGATTTCCTCATTAGAGGAAAAAAACTTCGTTGTATCTTTTAAAGTATAATTTGATGCATCAATTAATCTTAAATTTTTTTTCACTTTGAGTATTTTTAGAGCACTCGACTCAAAACCATTTGCAATAATTATTTCAAAAAATAATTTATTTAATTCTATGGCTAAAACTTTTGATATTTTAAAATTACAACAAACCACTCCTCCAAAAGCACTAATAGGATCACATGCTAATGCAGATTTATAAGATTCAATATGATTATTTTTAATAGAAATGCCACAAGGGTTTGCGTGTTTAATGATAACAGTACCAGTACCTTTTTTTAATGATTTTGTAATAGAAAGAGATGTTAAAATATCATTATAATTATTATAACTTAGTTGTTTTCCATGAATTTGTTTAAAGTTTAATTTCAAATTCTTTGAGTATATTCCACTTTTTTGATGAGGGTTTTCTCCATATCTTGGTATTTCAATTAAATTAGAATGCATAATCTTTTTTTTTGGAAACATTGTTTTAGATATTTTATTAAAATAACCTGAAATAACGGAGTCATAATATGCTGTTTCCGTAAATGCATTCCTTGATAATTTTTTTCTAAATTCAAGAGTCGTTGAACCCTTATTTTTTTTTAACTCATTAATAAGCTCTTCATATTGGTCAGCAGAAGTTATTACAGTAACAAATTTATAATTTTTTGCTGCAGATCTAACCATTGTTGGCCCACCGATATCTATATTTTCTATAATTTGATCATGATTTTTCTTTTTCTTTAAAGTATTTTCAAAGGGATAAAAGTTTACAATTACTAAATCAATACTTTCATAATTATTTCTCTTTAAATCTTTCATGTGGGATTTATTGTTTCTTTTATTTAAAATTCCAGAATGTATTTTTGGATGAAGTGTTTTTACCCTTCCTTCTAAAATTTCAGGAGAATTTGTAAATTTCGAAACTTCTAAACAATCAAATTTTAATTTTTTGATTTCTTTATAGGTGCCTCCAGAGCTAATAATTTTTACTTTATTTTTTTTTAATTCATTTAAAATCGGTTTTAAATTTTTTTTATCCGAAACGGATATTAGGGCTGTTTTAATTTTTTTCATTATAATCTAATAATTTCCCATTTTATAATTTGATCTTTATCATAAGTTTTTCCTGATATAGATATATTTTGATTGTCTTTATAAGAATTTTTATCACCGAAATACAAACCATTATCAATATTAATATCAAAATTGGCACAAGTAAATTTCCAACCCTCATCCTCCAATTCTATTAAAATTGATTTATTATCCTGAGTTTTCATCACTTTTGTGTTTGGATCAAGATGAAATCTAATATCAAATTTAATAGCATTATTATCATTATTATCATTATTTTTTCTCAAAATTTTATCAAATCCAATAAATTTTAATTGTTCAGGATAAAATTCGACTTCTCTTTCATGAATAGAATTAAATCTTTTGAAATATCCATCATGTGAAGCTGAAATTTTCCAATAATTATCTTCAAATACAACATTTTTTTTTATTATCCTTAATCCTTTATCTACAAGATAATAAGATTTATAAATTTTTTCAAAATTGCACGATGAGTAATCCTCTATAACCAAGGTACTTTGCATAGCAGAAGTTTTAGATAATCTATATAATTGGTTTTTCTTGTCAGAAAAATACCCTGAATTACTGATAAGTTTTTTACCATCAGATATAATTTCAAAAGACAGAGCACCAGACTGATAATCTTTTGAAAAATATTTATCTGGACTAGGTCCTATATCCATTGCCAGTGTTATTTTCTTATTTTTTAAAATTGCATATCCAGATAATTCATTTATTTGATTTTTAAACGTATAGCCAAATCTTTTTAAATATTCATCAAATTCATAATTGTTTGATTTATAATTACCGTTAAATAAAATATCATATTTTATATTCTGCCATATAAATGCATAACTTAATCCAAGATAATAAATAGTCTCATCAATATACTCTGGAATTGTATTTTGGGACTCTTTGAACCATTCTCTAATTATTATAAAGTATTTAAGATACAAACATAGTTGATTAATATTTCTTGATTTTGGAAAACCCTGATTATTAATTGAATATTTTATAATTTTTTTTAAGAGATCTAATCCCTTTCTTAAATAATTTTTATTATTTTGATAAGCTAATCCTGTTAATATTATAGCTGCACATCCAATTATTTTGTCTTCGTACTCATTGGTATTTTTTATTTTATTTAACAAGTGATTAGCTTGTTTCTTGATGAATTGATCAAATTTTATTTTATATTGATTTTCACTTCCTTCATATGTGAGTTTATAATTTGATAACCAAGATATAATTCTTTTTGAAGTAAGATCGAAATCCCAACTTTTTTCATTATAATAATTATTTTTTTTAATCCAATTACTAATCAAAAATTGAACATCTTTTTTTGATGATTTTAAATCTAAACTAAAAAACCAAAAAAAATTATTTAATTTTTTGAAATCACTTAGGCTTATATTATCTTGCCATACAGATTCTAAAGCAAAATTTTCAATAAGATATTTTTTTTTTTGATATTTAACTATTGATGATAAAAGGTGTGGACTTGGTTTGTATTCAAAATTGTTATTACAAATTTTAGAAATTTTTTTATCGTATAGTTTTGAATTATGATAAATTTTACTAATATAACTTTTTAAATTTAAATAAATAAAACTTAAATTTCTTAATAAGTTTTTGTTAATCATCAACTTATTTTGATTTTAACAAATTAATATTTTTTTTTATGTCTCCATCATTACTTTTAAATATTGTTGTCCCAGAAACTAGAATATTTGCTCCAGCGTCAATTGCTTTTTTGCAATTATCAAAGTTTATTCCACCATCAATTTCAATATCAAAAAAAACATTTTTTTTATTTTGAATTTTTTTAAGATCTCTAATTTTTTCTAAAACTTCGGGCATAAATTTTTGACCACCAAACCCTGGATTTACACTCATTATTAAGACCAGATCAATTATATCCAAATAGGAAGTAATTAAATCTATCTTTGACTCAGGATTTAGTGAAACACCCACTTTTTTTTTTAATTTTTTTATTTTTAAAATTGATTCTTCTAAATTGTCAGTAGCTTCTGGATGAATAGTTATAATATCAGCACCTGCATTTGCATACGACTCAATGTATTTATGTACAGGAGAGATCATTAAATGCACATCAAATTTAAGTGAACAATCTTTTTTAAGAGCTTTAATTACAGGAGGTCCGATAGTTAAATTTGGTACAAAGTGACCGTCCATAACATCAACATGTATCATGTCTGCTCCACCTTCCTCTAGTCTTTTAATTTCATTACCCAATTGACTGAAGTCAGCGGATAGAATTGAAGGTGATATTTGTATTTTTTTCATGGATAACTAAATTTAGTAATATCAATTTTTAAAATTTAATTGAATTAAAAAATTGATAAATTTGTCTTGAAATTTCGCTTTCTAAAGGAAAAGATAGCATACCCATAACAGAATAACCTAAAACATAGGGCATCAAATAAAATCTAATCATAAAAAAAAACCAAGCTACATAGAGTGGAACCAAAGGTTGAATTATAAATGATGGTGTTATTGGTTTAAACATATTAATTAAAGGGTTGGTAAATTTTACAAAAACTTTCATAAAAAAGAATTGCGAGTCTTCTTTTTGGAAAATATTCATTGCTACCCTTCCTATTAAAGTCCACATTATTACTCCAAGAATGTAATCAATTACATAGACTAGCGGATGAAAATTAGCCGACATTTAAGGTATTTATATTTTAAAATGGAGATAATTAAAAGGGGCGAAGTTAATCGCCCCTTCATCAAAATTATTTAATTTTTGCCGATGATCGTTCTACCTGACGGTACTCGAACTTCATCAACCATTTTCTGCGTTGCAGCACTAGGCTCTGATGTTATCAAACTTACAACAACCATAGACACTAAACTGACAGCTGAACCAAAGATACCAAACGTTAACTGAGTAATACCTAAGAATCCACT
>MDTC01166944.1_pt1 | contig 12609 bp, 14 predicted proteins | sample 811181 | NCBI WGS metagenome assembly MDTC01 (sample SAMN05326644, study PRJNA326480) | marine metagenome | isolation source: seawater | place: Pacific Ocean: North | collected 2011 | reverse complement strand
TCTCGTACCCATTGGGACCACTGCCTGCAATAAGGTAAGGTACAGAATCGGCACCGCGCTCTATTAGATCAATTTGCATGCGGCGGCAATTTTCTCTCTCTGTTTGGCCTGCTTTTAGGATTTTAGGGAGTGCTTCGAAACTATCTGATGTTAGCTGGCAAACATACCGTATTTTTGCAATTTCCTCATTAGACTTGATGTTGCGGAGGCTGCGCATCAGAGGCGCTGAGTCAACAAATTTTTGTACCGTTTGCAATTTTTGGAAGTCAAACAAGGGCATGCGTAAGTAGCCCTCGTGACCCAACTGGGTTCCAATCTGGCCAAAGCGCTTTGGCAGTTCCGAAAATACTTGTTTTAAAAGAGATACACCGTCATCTTCCGGCTGGGGCGCGGGCCAAGTGCGGATGTCACTGATCCAAGTGGCTTTCATGCCACTTCGTCCGATTTCTGGTATTACGGCAACCGGATGACCCTCAAGGGGAACTACAAGAAACCAGGGTCGGGTAGGGCTTTCCCAGAATTGTGTCATAAAGCCACTAAAGTAACGGACTTCAGGCTCTGTGCACAAGAACATGGCATCTAAGCCATGTTCCGCCATCAGTTGTTGTGCACGCCTTGTTCTGTACTCAAATTCAGAGGGTGAAAACCCACGAGGCGGTATTGTCATTTATGCCCTCCCAGAGGAGTAATTGATTTTCCAAGATAAAACGCTGACTGCTAAGAGGTTCTCTGGGCCGTGGGGGATTTTGCCAACAGATAGAGTGTTTCTTTTATGGCTGGCTTGATTGACCATTTTAAATATTCTTTGCTGTGATCCTCGGCTCATAATAGGTAATTAGATTAAATGTTAAAATTCAGCGTATTGCAATTTTCTTTGTAAATTATAAAAAAAAAGAACTTTATCAAATAATTTAAAAATTCCACAATGTGGAAAGCTTCTTTTTTTTTAGCACTTTTTTTTAATGCAACACTTGTTAAGTTTCGATGGAAAAGCTAAATACCCTCTGAGTTTAATTTCCATCAACTAAGCTTAAAAAATATATAAGGATATCATTGAAATGAAAATTGGCATCCCAAAGGAGGGGCTTGGAGAAACGCGCGTTGCAGCCTCGCCTGATGTTGTCAAAAAATTTGTTGGCCTAGGCTTTTCGGTAACTGTTGAAAAAAATGCTGGGGTTTACTCTTCATTCAGCGATGACGACTACAAGAAAGCTGGCGCTTCTATATCGAAAGATAACGCGGGTGCCTTGAAAAACGCTGATGTTGTGCTCAAAATTAATTGCCCAACAACCTCTGGCGTTCAAAGTGAACTCTCCTTGTTAAAAAAAGGTACCATGCTGATTGCCGGCATTGGCGCTCTCTCCAAAAAAAAGGACTTACTGGCTCTCGCAAAGGCTGGTGTTACCACTTTTGACATGGAGCTGATGCCACGCATTACACGTGCCCAAAGTATGGATATAATTTCATCGCAATCCAATCTTGCAGGATATAAAGCTGTACTTGATGCAGCTAGTGAATATGGAAGTGTATTTCCAATGATGATGACTGCTGCTGGTACTATTGCTCCAGCAAGAGCCTTCATAATGGGAGTGGGCGTTGCTGGATTGCAGGCCATAGCAACGGCAAAGCGTCTTGGTGCCATTGTTTCAGCTACTGACGTGCGCCCGGCGACTAAGGAACAGATAGAAAGTCTGGGTGCCAAGTTTCTGGAAATTGATGCCGAAATGGAAAAAGATGCTCAAACCGAAAGCGGCCACGCCAAGCAAATGCCGCCTGAATATTTTAAAAAGCAAAAACAAATTGTATCTGAGCACATTAAAAAACAGGATATAGTTATTACCACTGCGTTAATTCCGGGTCGTCCAGCCCCGGTGCTAGTGACTGAGGACATGGTGAAATCTATGAAGTCTGGCTCAGTCGTCGTTGATTTAGCTGTCGGAGCAGGAGGAAATTGTCCAATTTCTGAGCAGGGTAAAATTGTTGAAAAATATGGCGTTAAGATTATTGGTTTCGACAATTTTCCAGGTCGTTTACCAAGAGATTCAAGTAATTTATTCGCAACTAATTTATTTAACTTTATTACACCACACATCAATAACGAAACCAATAAACTTGACATTAATTGGGAAGACGAGACTATTACTGGTACTTGTATTACTCATAAAGGTAAAGTTATCCATCCCATGCTGCTTGCTTCAAAACCCTAGAGAGAAACTGCAAAGAAAAATTAAGGTAAAGTGGAAAATACAAAATTAGTATGTAAGGAGGCATAGACATGGATGCTGGTACTATAGCTGATAATTCTTCACAGCTTGCAAGTGATGCGTCAAAATTAGCCGAAGATGCATTGAGAATAGCCACTCAAGCGACCCAGTTGGCTGCCGAGCCAGGTAATGGGGGTGCTGACTTTCTGTCAATGTTTACAGTTTTTGTGCTAGCTTGTTTCATTGGGTTTTACGTAGTTTGGAGCGTTACACCAGCACTTCACTCCCCACTTATGGCCTTAACCAACGCCATTTCATCGGTAATTATTGTTAGTGGCTTACTTGCTGCTGGACCTATGAATATGGATTTCTCAAAGGTTATGGGCTTTATGGCCGTGACTTTGGCATCGGTTAACATTTTTGGCGGCTTCATTGTTACTAATAGGATGTTGTCGATGTTCAAAAAGAAAAAGAATTAAGAAGAGCAAGTAATGACTGCAAATATGACTGGATTAGCCTACCTCATCGCTTCAGTGCTATTTATTTTGTCCTTGAGGGGACTTTCGTCTCCAGATTCATCGCGCATGGGGCTCACGCTGGGTATTGTAGGAATGGTTATTGCCATCTTTACCACGCTAATGAATCCAAGTGTTGTCAGTTATTCCTTGATCATTCTGGGAGTTCTTATCGGAGGGTCCATCGGTGCATTTATTGCTTTGAAGATCCAAATGACAACACTACCACAGTTGGTTGCTGCTTTCCATTCGTTGGTTGGTTTGGCGGCTGTCTTTGTCGCAATATCTGCATTCTACAATCCGAAAGCTTTTGGTATTGGAGGTTATGGAAATATCTCAGGTTTATCTCTATTTGAGCTTTCTCTGGGTACGGTTATAGGCGCCATTACGTTTTCGGGTTCGGTTATTGCCTTTCTTAAATTACAAGGGATTATGGGTGGGTCCCCCATCATCTTCCAAGGACAGCACAAGTTGAATGCTCTTCTCGCTACTATCATCATCATCATGATGATATTTCTTGTTCAAGGCCAAACAGAATCAGTATTTTGGTCCTTGATCCTTCTTTCTTTTTTAATAGGCTTTTTGCTCATAATCCCAATAGGAGGAGCGGACATGCCGGTTGTAGTCTCTATGCTGAATTCTTATTCAGGCTGGGCGGCTTGTGGCATTGGCTTTACTCTCTCAAATCAGGCATTGATTATAACTGGCGCATTGGTCGGATCATCTGGGGCAATTCTAAGCTACATAATGTGTAAGGGTATGAATCGTTCTATTTTTAATGTCTTGCTTGGCGGTTTTGGTGGGGAGACTGCTGTGGCTGCGGTTTCTGGTAAAGACGACCGCCCAGTTAAATCTGGTAGTGCAATTGATGCTGCCTTCTTAATGAAAAACGCTTCTAAAGTTATAATAGTGCCGGGTTACGGTATGGCTGTTGCACAAGCACAACATGCACTTCGAGAGATGTGTGACAAGTTGAAAGAAGAAGGTGTTGAAGTCGCTTATGCTATACATCCGGTTGCTGGGCGTATGCCTGGACATATGAATGTGCTTCTGGCCGAGGCTAATGTCTCATATGAAGAGGTATTTGAATTGGAGGAAATCAATCACGAGTTTGCCACTTGTGATGTAGCTTTTGTAATTGGTGCAAACGATGTAACAAACCCAGCGGCTAAGACAGATCCGACAAGTGATATTTATGGCATGCCAATTTTTGATCTTGAAAAGGCAGGAACTGTCCTTTTCATTAAGCGTTCTATGGCGACTGGCTACGCTGGGGTGCAGAATGAGTTGTTTTACAGTGACAAAACTATGATGTTGTTTTCAGATGCCAAGAAAATGACAGAGGAAATTGTCGTAGCGCTTGAGTAAAATACTTAAACTTAATTATGAATTGATACTGTAACCGTAAATAAAACTTAAATTTTCTGGTAATCTTGGTTGTTATTTATACCTAAAAGCCCTCACGCTCCAGACGCTTGCGTTCCAGCTTGCGTCCACGACGAACGGCTTCAGCTTTTTCGCGGGCCCGACGTTCTGAGGGCTTTTCAAAGGCACGACGGAGTTTCATTTCACGAAAGACACCCTCACGTTGTAACTTCTTTTTCAGGACTTTAAGAGCCTGATCGACATTGTTATCGCGGACTGTGACTTGCACCGGGTTTCCACTCTCTTTCAATAACTTTTTATTATAGGATTTAAAAAACTACATTTGGAAGAAGGAGCTTGTAACATATACTTCCCCACTTGGAAAGGTTTGCGTGTATATATAATTAAATTATTTATGCTTAAACATAGAGGTGATTGAGAAAAATGGCGGTTTTGAAAATTGCACTCATGGGCCACCCCATCCTGCGTATGAAGTCTGTGCCTGTTGAAAATCCCTGTGCGCCAGAAATTTCTCGTTTGGTGGAGGATATGATGGATACTTTGAGTGACGCAGGCGGAGTTGGATTAGCTGCGCCACAGGTCCATACTCCACTTAGACTTGTAATTTTTAAAGTGCCAGCCGCTCAAGCGGCACCGGAGCGTTATAAAGCTGCTGGTCTTGATGAAAAAAGCGAAGAAGTGCCACTGACCGTGTTGATCAATCCAGAGATAGAAGTCATAGGTAACAATAATAATCCGGCTTTTGAGGGATGCCTGTCTATTCCTGATATGATGGGCGAGGTAACCCGTCACAGCCATATTATTTATCGTGGAGTAGGGCTTGATGGGCAGCCTATCGAGCGCGAAGCCATAGGTTTTCACGCCCGGGTTGTCCAGCATGAATGTGACCACCTAGACGGTATTCTTTATCCGCAACGAATTTCAGACCTTACTACTTTTGGTTATAATAAAGAGTTGATGAAAGGTTTTAAACCAGAGGATAGCAATGGTGATTTTGAGGATCAGCTATGAGTAAAGAATGTAATGAAATACGCGATCTTTTTTTGTTGGCTATTTTGCCGCATGTGGTCTTCGAAGGCTGGAGCAAGGCTGCCATTGTTGCAGGAACTAAAGATCTTAAGAATTCGCCTAAGTTTGCCAGTGAAACCTTTGAGCTTGTTTTTCCCGGTGGGCTAAGCGAATTAGCGGCGCATTTTTCTAACTGGACTGATCGTTGTATGCTTGTTGAAATGGGTAAGTTAGACATGGGTTCCTTGAAAGTTCGAGAGCGTATTTCTGCTAGCGTGCGTTGTCGTTTGAAAGTCTTGATTCCGCACCGTGAGGCAGTGCGTACTTGCATGAACTTCCTTACTTCGCCCCTATACGCTGGTATATCTTTTAAGTGTACTTACAACACTGTTAGCGAGATCTGGTATGGTATAGGAGATCAAAGTACTGATTTCAGTTTTTATTCTAAACGAGCATTATTGGCCCCAGTTTTGGGCTCAACCATACTTTACTGGCTTGCAGATGAGGGAGATGGGCAAGGAGACTTTCCAGAAACTTGGGCCTTCCTTGATCGCCGTATCGCCGATGTACTTAATATTTTCGGTGCCCGTAACAAGTTAAGCGAACGTCTAAGCAAATTGCAGTTACCTATCCATGTTTGTAAACGCATTATTTCTGCACGTGTTCGAAATTAGGCTCATGGTTTGTAGGGTTGAATAACGGAAGATTGCAAGGCCATCTTCTTGAAATAATCTCATCGTTATTAAAAGCAGTTGAAGTCAAAATTCCCCTATGTGAATGATTAAAACCCAACTAAAAAGACAATCATTAAAAATACTTATCAGATTGGTTTTGAATTGGGTTCCAAAAATCCTTTTAATATCGTAACAACATTCATCTTTAAGCAATTATATCAGGTAGTATGTTGTTTTCGAGGATCAAGATTTGATCCTTAATTGATAGTTTGCGTTTTTTTAGACGTTGAACCTGAACTTGGTTATAGCTTCCATCTACTGTTAACTGATCAATTACAACATCTAAATCACGATGCTCATTACGTAAATCAATGAGCTTTTCCTGAATAGTTCTAGATTTTTTCATAAAACTATTCGTAACATATTTTTTTTTCTAAATCTCGATTTTTTGCACAAAATTGATCATGTTTTGCTGCTGACTTAAGACTCAGGTTCATCTTTAACCGTTTGGTTTAGGACAGTTTCGGGTGCATCTTTGAAGAGTGTCTCTGCTGTGTGTTCTTTTCTCAGTTCTGAGCTAGGATTCAGATCTTCTGTTTCAGCGGCCGTTTCCGGAACAATATTGGGTTTGTGGGTAGTGCCTGCACGAGCACGTGCAATGGCAACAACTTTTTCAAGTTCATCGGCGGCACACAGCCCAAGGCTGACCGGATTTTGTGCCTTGATGTTGGAAGTGTTCCAGTGACTGCGATCACGTATTGAATTAATTGTTGGTTTGGTTGTGCCAATAAGTTTAGAAATCTGTGCATCGCTCAGTTCGGGATAGTTTTTAAGAAGCCATGCTATTGCATCTGGACGGTCCTGGCGTTTTGATACTGGGGTATATCTTGCGCTCTTCTTTTTTGCGATAGGTGTGCGGGTAGGGGCAGGGTTAAGACGGGCTCGTGGATCGATCTGACAGCGTTCAATTTCGTCTAAAGTCAATTCTCCAGCAGAAACTGGGTTCATACCTTGCATGCCAAAGACGACTTCGTCATCGGCAATAGCATTTACTTCAAGTGCATGAAGGCCGCAAAAGTCAGCAATTTGTTCAAAAGAAAGAGCTGTATTCTCTACCAGCCATACGGCTGTTGCTTTCGGCATCAGCGGATGAGTCATCGCTTGGTGTCCTGTTCTATATTAAGTGTGTTAGTTGCCTTTTAGGCTAATCTTTAAAGAGCTTTTAGTGTATTTCAGTGCTCTCGTAAACGGTTAAGTCATTTGCATGATCTTGGCAGCGTATCCCGAGCTAGCCATGAGCTAGTGGGCTTGTTACGCTTAACCAAGGGGTAATAATGTACTAAAAGCTGTCTCTTTCTTTAAAGCTGATATGGGTTCTTGTATACTGCTTCGGTGCTAACAAGATATGAAACAACGAAGGAGGTCTCGATGGATACTGATGATTTAGTGCCACCAGAGAAAAAAAATAACATCAAAGATCTTGATGTCATGTCTATTGAGGCGTTAAGTGACTATATTTCCGACCTAGAGAGAGAAATAAAGCGTGTGCACAAGGTCATTGGTGAAAAAAAAGCAGCTAGAAGTTGTGCTGAAAGTATTTTTGATTCCTGATTTATTTGATATCAGCTAATAATAAATTTGAGAGCGAAACTTTTCAGCCAATGAACGTTTATTAGCTGGCCCATCTCAATTTAAAAGGGATCCTAGTTTGTCAAGAAAGGCGCTTGCTATCGTCTGACTGCTTAGGTAGAATTTACAATCATAAAAGCAAAAAGTTTGACAGGGAAAAATTATGGGGGCCATCGAAGTTCGGTGGCCCTTTAATTTCTAGAGCGCAATATTCCAAAGTTTGTCGATAGTCACTTTATGTGGTGTATTTCGTGCGTACTGTATAAAAATTTTCTGCCCTGAAAATATTGTTGGGCACTCAAATGCGTTTTAGGCAAAAAATACGCCGCATAATACAGGCTTTGTTGTGAAAATTTTTTTGGATGATAACGACTAACTAAGTTCTTTATGCAACGTACTATATTGATTGAGTTTTTATGCTCTGGGAAGATAACTGTTCTTTGCCCAATTTTTTAATTACTTCATTACTGGAAAATTAATCCAATCACCTCCAAAAAGTGCTTGCTTGTGAACCAGGTAAATACAGCAACAAGGAATATACTAAAGCTACATACTACAATAATATTCATGAGAGTATAGTGAAGTGAGGGGCCTTTTCTTTTGTTGCTAGAAAAAGTTTTCTTTTTGGGAGTTTCAACGTCTTCTGAAGCTTTTTTGGGGTATTTGCTGGGCGGACGATATTTTTTTTTACCCGGTGTATATACGTCAAATTCCTTTGAGGTCCCTTCTTTCGGGTCAAAGACTTCACGTATGACCTTTACATCTTCAATATGATTTAGTTTTTCAAGATCTTTGGCTTCTTTGATGGCGTCTTCTTCTTCAGACTCCAAGTGCTGACTGTTGATTTCCCAACGGCCGTCTTGTTTAAAAAGAACTTCGTATTGAGTTTGCTTGGCCATAGTTTGTCGCCGCCTCACAAAAGATTAAAATTCAGAGCAGCAACTTTTGTATAATTCAGTCGTGCTTGAGACCCAAACCACTGAACTTTTTATTGAACTTTGCTAATTGTCCTCCACTATCAAGGAGACGATGCACACCAGTCCATGCGGGATGGGTTTTTGGGTCGATGTCCAGTTTAATTGTGTCACCGACCTTACCCCAAGTGGATCGGGTCGTGTAAGTGCTATTATCAGTCATTTGCACTGTAATCTCATGATAGTCAGGATGTGTGTCTTTTTTCACTTTAATTGCTCCTAAAAACAGAGGTGATTGTATACTCTTACAAGCGGATGTGTTCAAGTTCCAAATTTTTATATTATGTATAACATAATATTTTTTAATGATGATTGTTGAGATCAGATCGCTACGTACTGTCACCTAAATTATTTTATATAGACAGAGCTGTAGCTTGAATAAAAATTAGTTTAGATGTGTTGTTTTAGAAATAAGAGATGAAGCATGATAACTGATGGCAAAATATTTGAAGCTATAGCCCAAAAAACATTAAACATTTTGTTTGAGCGAATTGATAATGATTTAGGAGATGAATTTGATGTGGATTTGGACGGAGGAATTCTCATTATAGAGCTTGCAAACGGAGCTCAATATGTAATTAATAAAAATGCTCCTAATTATGAGATTTGGATGTCGTCGCCACTGAGTGGTGCAAGTCATTACTACCTTGAAGATGATCTTGAAACCTGGGTTGATACACGTAATGGATACAATTTTTTTGATAAACTTGCTCAGGAACTATCTGAAAGTTCAGGAAAATCGTTTTCTTTTTGAGGTGTATGGATATTCTTAAGCCCACGTAGACCTAAAATTATGACTAACAACATCACTGCCGCACCTCCGAAATAGGGCCAATCGAGACCGACAAGTAAGAAAACGCTGCCAGCCCACGTTGGACCTAGAACTCGCGCTAGGGTGGCGGCAGACCTACCTACCCCAATGACACCACCTTGCTCATCCGGTCCAACTTGTAATGATATTAGGCTATTTAGAGAAGGGGTCATGATGGAAAATCCATAGGCGACGATGACCATAGCGCCAAGTAGGGTTGCAAGAGATCCTGTAAAAGGAATAAGTAACATTCCTAATGCAAGGGCAGCAGCACCTTGAACGACAAGATTGATTTCTCCAAATCGATTTGCGAGCTTACCTACAAGCCCACCTTGTATTATAGCTACGATAATGCCCACAAAGGCAAACAGATAACCGTTCTGTTGTGGCCCCCAACCCATTTGACGTTTTGACCACATGGCAAAGGTAGCTTCCATACCTGCAAAAACAAAAGTTGCTAAAAATAAAATGGTGATTAGAATCCCAAGGCCGGGCTTAGCTAGTGCAGTTCGAAACTGATCAGCACGGTTTTTAGCAGGCATCTCAGAAAGTCGCTTGCTAATTTCTTTTGACAGTGATTCTTTTAAGGTAAGACAAGCTAAGCAAAAGGCACCCAACGACAGGCCGGCTGCTGCCAGTGAAGGAGTGAGATAATCTGCGCTAAGAGGATCTGGGCCAGCTAAGATACCACCGATAGCAGGACCGGCAATAAACCCTAGCCCAAAGGCTGCGCCAATGATTCCCATGCCTTTGGCGCGATTTTCCGGTGTAGTGATGTCGGCAACGTAAGCGAATGCAGCAGAGATGTTTCCTGCCATAAAGCCACCGAGTCCTCGGGCTATAAACAACATTAAAAGACTTGTTGAAAATCCGAGAAGAACATAGGAAATAGCGGCTCCAAGCAAGGTTATTAGCAATACGGGGCGGCGTCCGATTCTGTCAGACACTCGCCCCCAGAATGGGGCTGCAATAAACTGTGTCAGCGAATAGGATGCCATTAATAATCCTACCATCGCAGGAGAAGCTGAAAAATGCTCACCAAAGAAAGGTAGCAGCGGAATGATGATCCCAAAGCCAACCAGATCAATAAAGACTATAATAAATAAGACCAGCATTCTTTAATAACAGACACGTTTTGTGAAAAGTCAGAAGGGTTTTAAGCAGATGCCTAAATGACGGGATTAGTTGCGCCATGTCAATGCTTGCATGCCTATCGTTGGGTCATCTTCATCTCGATACGTCGATTTCTGCGGTTGGCTACTTCATCTTTGGCTTGATCAAGGGGCCTAAACTCACCGAAACCCGCTGCTACTAGTCGGTCAGCAGAAATACCCTCTTTAATTAGGAATTTTACAACCGATATTGCGCGAGCTGCAGAAAGTTCCCAGTTTGATGGGAACTTCCAGTTTGAAATGGGTATTCCATCCGTGTGTCCATCAATTCGCAAGATCCAGTCAATATCAGTTGGTATACGCTTAGTTATCTCACGTAAGGTAGCAGCAAGTTGTTTCAACTGAACCATACCGTCTTCGCCTAAATTAGCAGAGGCAGAAGCAAAAAGTACTTCGGATTGGAAAACAAATCTGTCACCAACAACTCTTATGCCTGGCTGATCTCCAAGGACTTCACGTAGCCTTCCAAAGAATTCTGAGCGATAGCGTGACAGCTCCTGAACCTTAGTCGCCAGGGCAGAATTCAGTCGCTTCCCCATGGACGATATCTGCACACCTTGTTCTGTAGCTTTGCGTTCTGCCACTTCTAAGGCCTCTGAAATTCGTGCCAATTGTTCTCGTAACACTGCCATTTGACGGTTGGCTAGGGCAACTTGAGCATTGGCGCCTTCAGCTATATTACGTTCTTTGAGTATTGTTGCATCTTTACGGTCCAACTTTAAAGATAGTCCAGTAATTTGGTTTTCTAGATCATCACGCAAGGCTTGCAGGGCTGCAACATCTCTCTCTAGTTTTGTTAGGTTTTGAAGATTTGACTCGATGGTTTTGTTATTTGTTTTGATCTCGCTGACAGCATCTTTAAGCTTTACTGTTAACTCTTCAGCCAGCCTCTCAGAAGCTTCTGCTTTATTGCTCATTAAATCTAACGACGATTTTAGTTCATCTCGTGTTAATACCGAGGATTGCAACTCATCGGACAATAAGGAGACACGTTGGCGCATATCTTCATTGGCTTTTCTCTCGAGGGACAATAAATTACTCATGCTGGAAATTTGTGTTTCCAATTTTTGCAGTGCAGCATTGCGACCCATCAGTGCTTCGCCCATGAAAAACTGAGCCAATACGAAAATCATTAGCAGGAAAATAATAACCATCAGTAACGTTGCCAGTGCATCAACAAAGCCAGGCCAAATATTGGTATTTCTTTGTGCTCGATGGGCAAGGGTGGCCATGGCACCTACCCTTTGCTGGCAGCAATAGTGCGGGCTAAAAGTTTTATTTCAGAGCGAAGTTGTTTAATAGTATCTTCTCGACCAGCTCCTATTTCCTCAACAAGACGTGCCATATAAACATCTAAATTACGGATATGGCTGCGGGTAGCTTCGTCCAAACTACCGCTTGAAGCACCATTATTTTCGGATAACCGAGCTAGAATGGGCTTCATCTCAAGCTGGCTTTCAGCAAGTTTCATCATCAAGGCTTGTTCTGTTCGCATATGGTCACCCAAGGCTCCCATTTTTTCGCTCATTGTCATAAGCGCACTATTGGCCGAGATACGGCTTTCTTCACCTTTGCTCAGAGTCCGTTGCAGGCTCTCAAGGCTTTCAGCTGTTTGTTCAAGTAAGGCCTGAACGTAAGCGGGAACGGACTGTTCGCCAACTTCTCCGGCAGAGAGCGCACCGCTGGAAAGTCTTGTTAGGCTTGACAACCACTCTTCCAGGTCATTGTAGAAACGGTTGAGGGCTTGCCCCGCCTGTAGGTCTAAAAAGCCGAGGACTAGAGAACCTGCTAGGCCGAATAAGGATGAGGAAAAGGCTGTCCCCATTCCAGTCATGGGTGCCTCTAGACCGGCCTTCAAATCCGAAAAAACTGTCGTTGCATCAGCACTGACACTCAGATTGGCAATAACCGAACCAATCGAAGCGACAGTTTCTAGCAGCCCCCAGAACGTGCCAAGCAACCCAAGAAATATAAGCAAGCCTATGGTATAGCGTGAGAGATCACGTGATTCATCAAGGCGTGAATAGATACCATCTAGAAGCGAGCGCATGGATAGAGTCGACAGACTCAAACGTTTGCCATTATTTTCCCCTAGCATAGTTGCCATCGAAGTTAGCAGTCTAGGTGGGCGAGTTTGTGAGGTGACTGGTCTATTTTGTCTGAAGTCCTCAATCCATGATACCTCAGGATAAAGCATAATCACTTGGCGGAAATTATAAATTATTCCCAGAGCCAG